>Ga0364917_1025_pt1 | contig 81150 bp, 85 predicted proteins | sample SorcelJu500001C5_2_FD_206978 | JGI IMG/M metagenome (GOLD analysis project Ga0364917, IMG submission 206978) | Enriched cells from Trout Bog Lake Hypolimnion, Wisconsin, USA - BchlTB.June20.5000.01.C5 | ecosystem: Environmental > Aquatic > Freshwater > Lake > Hypolimnion/Profundal zone | place...
ATTGCGTACCCAAGATTTTCGGCATTAGGCATTAATGCTGAGCTCATACCGCAACTTCTAGAGAAGGCAGCTAAGAATAAAAAGCGTCCTAAAGCACTCGTTTTTAAAGATTCTCAGGATCTTCCAAAGCTCGTCACCACAGCTTGCAATGAGATTGAGAATGGTAATAATTCCTTAATATCGAGTTGCGGGAATATTGCGCTAATAGATCGCATTTATCAAAAATGTATTCACCACACCAAACGACACCTTGATGATCATCCCATCAAAGAGTTTTCCGATGAAGCGCATAAACTTATTACTATTCGATCGCTTTGTGAATCATTGAGAGCTCTAGACTACTACTCCGCATCCTTGCATGATGCAATGACCTCTACCGCCAACTCCCATACCGTTGGAGTTAATCGGGCTATTTATGAGTTCATCACCCCAATAAACCAGGGATTTTCCACTGAGTTCGCTCTAGAGGCCGCCACTGTCGGTGCTCAGATTCATAAGTGTTGGAACTTCTCTCCTGACATGGGGTTATCAAAAATTTCCGCAAATGATGTGAGTATTTATATTCACGACCTTGTGGTGAATAAGACGATCCAAGATGGTGGGGTGGTAGGTAGAGTTCTCATCCGCAAGATTGAAAAAACTGAGGCTGATCTAAAGGACTCGGGATCGCTCAATGCATTGGCTATGCTGAAACATTTGAGTATAGGTAGGCAGACTCTCCAGTTGGCCATTGAATGCCTAGTGAAAAATGTCAAAACAGAGTCAGATATAGGATACGGAAGTGGCAGGGCTTATTTGCAGATTTGTGGAATCGTTTTATCTGCCTGGCAAATGGCTAGAGCAGTACTGGCAGCTGAACGTCTGCATGATGATGATAATTACTTTTATGAAACAAAAATTATTACGGCAAGATTTTTCATGGCAAATGTACTGCCTCGCGTTCAAGCGTTGCTAACTTCCCTGACTGAAGGCATTAGCGTTGAGGGCGTTTGAGATACTCTTGATGCACACTTTTACTTTAGGTTAAGTTAAGAGAGATCTTTCAATACCTGTGTCTCGATCTGTTGCCATTCGTTATCGGTAAAGAGTCGTGAGCGTGTATGAAAGGCTTTGCCGGTTGAACCTTCTAATGAGAAGGTTCCGCCTTGCCCTTCAATCACATCTAAGATCAGTTGAGTGTGTTTCCAGTACTCATATTGTGATTTGCCAATATAAAACGGAACATCACCAACTTCACCTAATTTGATGTCATAAGGACCTATAGTGAGGTCAGTAGGAAGATAGCAATTAGCCGCACTGTTATCGCAACAGCCGCCTGATTGATGAAACATTAATTCCCCATACTCAGTCTTCAGTTGTTCGATAAGAGCGAGAGCTTCCTCTGTAGCAATAACACGTTCAACCATCATAGTTTTCCGGAAAAAAGTGATTAAAAAGGGCGGATCGCTCCGCCCTTGTGCAGATATGAAATCTACTGACTTAGAAGAAGCCTAACTTGGTTTCACTATAGCTTACTAACAAATTCTTAGTTTGCTGATAGTGATCAAGCATCACTTTATGAGTCTCTCTGCCAATACCAGATTCTTTATATCCACCAAAGGCGGCATGAGCAGGATACGCATGGTAGCAATTGGTCCAGACGCGGCCAGCCTTGATAGCGCGACCCATTCGGTAAGCCACATTGCCATTACGGCTCCATACGCCAGCACCTAAACCATATAGAGTGTCATTAGCAATTTCTAATGCTTCTGCTTCATCTTTAAATGTTGTTACCGCCAGCACTGGCCCAAAGATTTCTTCTTGGAAAATGCGCATTTTATTATGGCCCTTAAAGAGCGTTGGTTGAACATAGTAACCACCCTCTAAATCACCACCGAGATTTGCTTGTGAACCACCAGCCAACAACTCCGCTCCTTCTTGCTTGCCCAAGTCGAGGTAAGACAAGATTTTAGTGAGCTGTTCTTTGGAAGCTTGCGCTCCCATCATGCTGTCAGTATCCAACGGGTTGGCATGCTTAATAGCTGCTACACGTTTTAGAACTTTTTCCATGAACTCGTCATAAATACTTTCTTGAATGAGTGCTCTTGATGGGCATGTGCAAACTTCACCTTGGTTAAAGGCAAAAAGTACCAATCCTTCAATTGCTTTATCTAAGAAGCCATCATCTTTATCCATTACATCGGCAAAAAAGATGTTTGGAGATTTACCACCCAACTCCAGGGTTGCTGGAATAAGGTTATTAGCGGCTGCTTGTGCAATAACGCGTCCAGTAGAAGTTGATCCTGTAAAGGCAATCTTTGCAATACGTTTGCTAGTTGCTAATGGCATACCTGCCTCACGACCATAGCCGTTAACAATATTCAGTACACCAGGTGGCAGGATGTCAGCAATGAGATCAACCAAGATCAGGATAGAAATAGGGGTGGATTCTGCTGGCTTGAGTACGACGCAGTTACCAGCAGCCAATGCTGGCGCTAATTTCCAGGCTGCCATCAAAATCGGAAAGTTCCAAGGAATGATCTGACCTACAACACCTAATGGCTCGTGATAGTGGTAAGCCACTGAAGTTTCATCAATTTGAGATAAGGCACCTTCTTGCGCGCGAATGCATCCCGCAAAATAACGGAAGTGATCAACCGTCAATGGAATATCGGCATTGAGGGTTTCACGAATTGCTTTACCGTTATCCACGGTCTCTGCATAGGCGAGCAGTTCTAAGTTCGCTTCAATACGATCAGCAATTTTCAGTAAGATATTGGCGCGATCAGCTACCGCTGTCTTACCCCAGGCATCAGCTGCTTTATGCGCTGCATCTAGTGCTAGCTCAATATCTTCAGCCCCTGATCGAGCGGCCTTCGTGTAGATTTTTCCCGATATCGGGGTAATAACGTCAAAATATTGACCTTTAACTGGCGCCGTCCACTTCCCTCCAATAAAGTTGTCATATTGGGATTTGTATTGAATTTTTGCGCCAACGGCGCCGGGAGCTGCATAGATCAAGATTTTTTCTCCTTTAAATTATTGGACTGTTCGATTGCCGTGTACTTTTCGGAAAATCGATAAAAGCCACTTTATTCTGTTGGAGAGTTTTATCAATCAAATGCAGTGCAGCAATTTTGTAAGTCTTTCAAATTGCCTAAATACAAGGGTAACCACTATGCTTTGTAAGTGTTAACTGTTCATTTATGTGACAACCTTGTACCAAGTGCCTCTTGTGCGATTTTCAAATGAAAAGAAAAGACAATACTGATTAAGCGGGTAAGTGTTACCACTCTATTCAAGATAAATGATTTTTTATATAGTGACCATCTAACTAATTGTGAATGCAGAATGAAAGTCTCCACCCTCCGCGACATAAGAAGAAGCTGGCTTCTTCATGGGGATCCGCCTGCTCAAATTTTACAGGAGCAATTAGGGTTAACGGTTTACCGATCTTGGCAAAGATGTTTGCAATCAGGTTTAGAGGCATACCAAAAACAATTGCCCGATAATATTTTGAGCGGGGAAATATTACAGTCTCGAATTGAACAACGCCGAGATTTAATTGCTTTGGCAAAGCCCACCATGAATTATTTGCATGGCTTGATGTCTGGTAGTGGTGGAGTAATTTTGCTGTCGGATCATCAGGGGGTTATTGTTCATTCAGTAGGAGATCCACAATTTATCTCCAAAGCGGATCGAGTGTTATTAAAGACAGGCGCATCTTGGATGGAAAGGCATCGTGGAACGAATGCGATTGGCACTGCTTTAGTTGAGCGTGCACCAGTGTCCGTTAATGGCGCAGAACATTTTTTGGAAAATAATGGCTTTTTGAGTTGTGCGGCAGCGCCCATCTTTCAGCCCGATGGAAAAATCAGTGGAGTCTTGAATATTTCCACCGATAAGAGTACTTATCATCCGCATACTATCGGCCTGGTAAAGGCTACTGTCCACTCATTAGAAAAGCAATTGTTTTACGCCAATGAATCTCAATACGCTTTAATCATTAAAGTGCATGGCATTCCAGAGGGCTTAGGTTCTATGGGGGAGGGTTTGATTGGAGTTGATGAAGAGGGAGTTATTTTGGGAATAGATCGTGCCGCTCTTTCTTTCACGGAGCTTAATTTGATTGATATCGGCACGGTAAAGATTCAGCAGATCCTGGATTCTTCATTGGATAAAATTTATGATTTCGCCAAAAAAAATCGAGACCAGATTTGCGAATTAAAAACTCGTAATGGAAAGACGCTATTTCTAAATTTCACCGTGAGTCCCTCATATCGTTCTCAATCTAAGGATAAAGATGTTGCTGAGCCAGTATCACCCGAGTCTCAAGCTGGGATGATGGAAGAATTTGAGTCCGGAGCCTTAAAGCAACTTTCTAGGGTTGCTGTTCAAAAGACTTTAGAGAAAACCAATGGCAATGTTAGTCTTGCTGCCAAGCTATTAGGAATTAGCCGAAATACTCTATATCGCTATCTTAAAATTTAAGAAATTTTCCTTTTCCTTTTTTTGATAAATTGGTTATCTTTTTCTAAACGAATCAAATAGAAGTAACTTGGAGCGATAATCAAAGATCTTATATAAGGAAATCAGCATGAGCAAAAAGTTAGATCATCTCCCTGAAGGGCAACATTTTCATGATGCAGTTAGCCATCTTGATGATTTAATTTCTGTAGATGGAATTCCAGCAAGCGCTGCTAAAGGAATTATCTATAGCTTGGTTGAAACGCTTGGCTCAATTGTTGGTGACCCTGATCTTCCTGCTCACGTCGTTTCTGGGTATGAAGGCGCCTTGGAATTGGCCAGAGAAGTACAGGCTAAATTGACCAAATAAATTTGCAATAAATCAGGGTAAACCCTTGACTTTTGCGTAATCATCAGATATAGTGATAACTCGCTGAGGGCTCGCTCCCAGCCTTAAAGAGCGTACAGACGTATAGTTTTACCGCAGTTGTGGAGACTGTCAGTACGCTCTTTAAAAAATCTTTATTAGTAAAGATGCCGGCTCAAACGGCTGTCCAAGAAGACAATGCTTTACTACACATCCCATATTTGAAATTAAAAAATAACGGCAGGGTCTCTGCTCGTCCGATAAATGCTGAAAATTAGTATTTTTTCTTAGAGACATTCATAATCTAGTTTGGTAAAAAATATTCAATAACTATTTAATAAAGGGCGTTATATGGTTTTCAGTAAAAAGATCGTATTAGTTTTATTGATGGGAGCTCTCAGCGCTCTAATCGGTTGCGTATCCGAGTCCAGTTATAACAATCTCAATCAAGCATATTCACAATTACAACAGGCTTATCAAGGTGATGAAGTTGAAATTCGTCAATTACAAGGTGAGTTGCGTATCACTATTAAAGACAAGATTTTGTTCTCCGAAGGCGGCTTTCGTTTAAATACTCAGGCTGAGAAAGTTTTGGCAAAAATGGCGCCAACCCTAAGCGGATTTAAGAACACCAAAGTTATCGTTAAAGGTTATACCGATAACGTCGTGGTTGGTCAGGCGATGCGTAACGAAGGTATTACTACTAACGTAGACTTGTCCTCTAAGCGTGCTGATAACGTAGTCGATTACTTGATCAAAAAAGGTGTTTCTCCTTCATTGATTTCAGCCGAAGGCATGGGGGAAACTAATCCAATAGCTTCTAATGCTACTGCTGAAGGTCGTGCGCAAAATCGCCGCATTGAAGTTACCTTGGTTGGCCCAGGTACCTAAGCAAATATAAATAAAGGAATAAAAATGAAAATTCAATGGAAAATTTTTGCTGCAATGTGTTTTGTAGCTACCGTTACTGCATGTTCTACAACTCCAAATGTACAAACTCCTTCAGCTGATTTCACCAAAGTCACTAACGGAATTTTGACAAGTAGCTACGGAAGAACGATGTATACGTTTGACAAAGATCAGGCGGCTTCTGGTAAGTCAGAGTGTGTAGCTACTTGTGCTACCAACTGGCCGCCAGTGTATGTTGAGCCTGGCATTAAAGTTGCCGGTGACTTTAACTACATCACGCGTAATGATGGTCAAAAGCAGTTGACTTATAAAGGTAAGCCTTTGTACTTCTATGCAAAAGACAAGAATCCAGGTGATAGAACTGGTGATGGCGTAAATAACGCATGGCACGTTGTAGCTTTATAGTCTGATTACAGTTGTTTTTGATAAGGCCGCCTGAGGGCGGCTTTATTTTTGCCTAGTGAAATGACTATCTGCCCTAATATTTCGCTAATTATGTTGCAAAGCAGCAAAATTAGCTTGCATCTTGGCTTCAGGAGTTTTAATATGGTGCAGTGCAACATAATTAACCCTATTTAAGGAATCATCATGTTTAAAAATCAATTCGCAGGAAATCAAACTAAATCCATCGAAACTGTACGTGCTTTGGGTCAAACAGCATTGGAAAATGCTCAAGAATTGGCTCAAATCAACTATCAAGCCGCACAAGAGGCTGTAGCTGCTGCCCAAGCAAAGGCTGGTGAGTTGATGAAGGGTAAAGACCCAAAAGCCGCTTTAGAACTCTTGCAAAGCGCTGAGGTTCAAGAAGCTGTTGCTCAAGTAGCTGATTACCAAAAGAAAGTTGCTGAAGTATTGCGTCGTGGTAATCAAGAATTGGTTGAGGCTGTAGAAGCAGCTATCGATCAATCACAGGACGATTTGAAAGACTTTGTTGCTGCCGCAACTTCAAAAGCTCCTGCTGGATCAGAGGCTTATGTAAGCGCCTTCACATCGGCATTCAACACAGCCATTCAGAATTTTGATCAAGTGCGTTCCACAGCATCGGATGCTTTTGCTAATTTTGAAAAAAGTGTTGAGTCAGCCATGAGTGCCGCTCAAGGTCAGTTTGGCCAAACTACTAAGCCAGCCGCTAAGCGTCGCGCTAAGTAATTTAAGCTCTATTAATCAATCTCGTCTATCATGACGGGATAGGTTTTTAAGCCGTATTAAGTGAACCCCAGTTAGTAATAACTGGGGTTTTGATGTTTAATAAGCCCTAGATCTAAGTTGTAGGCATTTCTGTTATTTGTTTTGAACTCATTTTTAATAGGTAGTCCATATGAATCGCATTATGTTGTTGGCAAAAATTCACCGTGCAACTGTTACTGAGGCAGATCTTCACTATGAAGGTTCATGCGGAATCGATGAAGATCTGATAGATGCGGCGGATATGCGTGAGTTTGAAAAGATTGAGCTCTACAACATCAATAATGGCGAGCGTTTTTCTACCTACATCATTAAAGCCAAACGTGGTTCAGGAATCATTTCCTTGAATGGTGCCGCAGCTCGTAAAGCACACGTTGGCGATCACCTGATTATTTGTACTTATGGCCAAGTGAGTAATAGTGAGGTTGATGGCTATGAGCCGAAAATTGTTTTGGTAGGCGAAGGCAATAGCATTAAAGAAATTAAAAAGATTCGCTAATCGGAAAAAAATAAGATCAGTCTTAGGTGCCAGGCTGATCTTGGTTGGTGATGACTGTTCGCAACAAGTCCGCAGCAGTTTTCACCTTCAATTTATCCATAATATTGGATCGATGGGCCTCCACAGTTTTGAGGGAAATGCTCAAATCATCGGCTACTTGTTTATTAATTCGTCCCGCCACAATTCTCTCTAATACCTGCTTTTCACGTGGGGTTAATGTTGCTAAAAGTTGTTTGGTCGACTTTGATTCTTTGGATTTTTTATGGTCAACCCTTGCGCGTTCTAGCATTCGCTCAATAAGCTCCCCAACTTCATCTTCACGGAAGGGTTTTTGAATGAAATCCATCGCCCCTTGTTTCATGGCTGATACCGCCATCGAGACATCCCCGTGGCCCGTCATAAAAATAGCTGGAATGGGCAATGCATTTTTGGCAATTTTTGCATGTAGCTCGAGTCCTGTCATGCCTGGCATGCGAATATCAATGATGGCACAAGCAACGGTGGAGTCGTCCGTATTGGCCAATGATTGTAAAAAACGTTCACCATTTTCATGGCACCGCACTGTATAGCCCTTGGACTCCAAAAGCCATTGCAAGGAATCCCGCACGGCTTCATCGTCATCCACCACATAGATGATTTCGGCTGCTTTAGGTTTTTCTTTAAACATTGTGAGGCTCTAAAAATGAATTCATAGATAGTGCCATTACTAGTTAAATAATGTTCTAGGGCATACCTTTATAGGATATTCCCTAATTTAAGGGCAATTACGCGCATTTGAGACAAATCGATAACTAAAATGGCGGCATTATTAATGTTGTTGATAACTAGGAGAAGCGTATGTCTGATGCTGTTGTGGCACGCATAGAGGCAAATCCAAAATACCAAGAGCTCAAGCGCAAGCGCAGCACTTTTGGTTGGACCCTCTGTATATTGATGTTTATCGTCTATTACGGCTATATCGCCTTAATTGCTTTTGATAAACCTTTCTTGGCTCAACCATTTGGTGATGGCGTAACCAGCCTTGGCATTCCTATTGGCATGGGAGTGATCGTTTTCACAATTCTGATTACCGCTCTCTACGTTCGTAGAGCCAATAAGGAATACGACACATTGACTGCTGAAATTTTGAAGGAAGCTGCCAAATGAAGCGAATAGAAAAATTATTAGGTGCTTTGGCACTTCTAGCATTGCCAGTCTTTGCCTTTGCTGCTGGTGCCGATATGGGTCAAGTTGCAAAGCAGGAGACCAATTGGGTTGCGATCGGGATGTTTGGTATTTTCGTTGTGGGAACCCTGTTCATTACTAAATGGGCCGCTTCAAAAACCAAATCTGCTGCTGACTTTTATACCGCTGGTGGTGGTATTACTGGTTTCCAAAATGGCTTAGCTATTGCGGGTGACTATATGTCTGCCGCCTCCTTTTTGGGAATTTCTGCTGCAGTAATGGCAAGTGGCTATGACGGTTTGATTTATTCCATCGGCTTCTTGGTGGGTTGGCCTGTTATTACCTTCTTGATGGCAGAGCGTTTACGCAATTTGGGTAAATTTACTTTTGCTGACGTTGCTGGCTATCGCTTCCAACAGGGTCCTATCCGCGCTTTTGCGGCTTCAGGTACTTTAGTGGTTGTTGCTTTCTATTTGATTGCTCAAATGGTTGGCGCTGGACAATTGATTAAATTACTTTTTGGCCTCGAGTACTGGATGGCTGTGGTGATTGTTGGCTGCTTAATGATGATTTACGTATTGTTTGGCGGTATGACAGCAACCACTTGGGTGCAAATTATTAAAGCTTGTATGTTATTAGCTGGCGTAAGCTTTATGGCCTTCATGGTGTTAGCGCAATATGGATTTAGCCCAGAAGCTTTATTTGCCAAAGCAGTTGAAGTGAAAACTGCGATTGCCGCCAATGCTGGTAAAACTCCAGAAGAAGCAGCTAAAGCAGGCCTCAGCATCATGGGACCTGGTGGCTTTATTAAAGATCCAATCTCTGCTATTTCCTTTGGTATGGCATTGATGTTTGGTACAGCTGGTTTGCCACACATCTTGATGCGTTTCTTTACAGTTCCTGATGCAAAAGAAGCTCGTAAATCTGTATTGTGGGCAACTACATGGATTGGCTACTTCTATGTCTTAATCTTCATCATCGGTTTTGGTGCCATTACTTTGGTATTGACCAATCCTGAAATGGCTGACGTTGCTAAGGGTGTCATTAACGGTGGAGCTGGTACCGCTAACATGGCAGCTGTATTGGTGGCTAAAACTGTCGGTGGAAATATCTTCTTCGGATTTATCTCTGCTGTAGCCTTCGCTACAATTTTGGCTGTGGTTGCAGGTTTAACCCTTTCAGGCGCTTCTGCAGTGTCACATGACTTGTATGCAACCGTATTCAAGAAGGGTAACGCTGATAGCGCGTCTGAGTTGAAAGTATCTCGTTTGACTACTCTCACATTGGGCGCTATTGCAGTAGTGTTGGGCATTGTTTTTGAAAAGCAAAACATCGCTTTCATGGTTGCCTTGGCATTCGCAATTGCAGCTTCTGCTAACTTCCCAGTACTCTTTATGTCAGTTCTTTGGAAGAACTGCACCACTAGAGGCGCTGTGATTGGTGGATTCTTAGGATTGATTTCCTCTGTAGCTTTAACTGTAGTTTCTCCAGCGGTATGGGAAGCAGTATTGGGTAACCCTAAGGGCAGCGCTTGGTTTCCCTATTCATCCCCAGCCCTGTTCTCAATGACCATTGGTTTCGTTGGTGTTTGGTTGTTCTCTGTATTAGATAACAGCGAAAACGCGAAGAAAGAACGTGCTGCCTTCCCTGCGCAACAAGTTCGCTCTGAAACAGGTTTTGGTGCTTCAGGTGCATCTGGTCACTAATAGCTGACTAGAGCAGTATTAAAAAAGCCAGGAGAAATCCTGGCTTTTTTATTTGGAAAGTAATTGCCGTAATTTAATAAAAGCCATGCCAGTCATGACGGCATCATTTATTGCATCATGAGCCTCGCGAACTGGTAGATTCAGGTCTTGCATCAGGGTGTTAAAGCGCAGATCGATATTGCCGTTACGTTCATTGATAGGAAGTTGACTATTCTTGTAGTCATAGAACAGGGCCGACACTTCTATTTTAGGTTGTGGTAATCCCAAGCCTAGCATTCTCCAAATAACTTTATTAAGCATTGCAAGGTCAAATTCTAAGTAATAGCCAACAATGGGTCTGCTGCCAATAAAGTGCATTAACTTACCCATGGCAATCTCAGGGTCCAGGCCGTTAGCGACATCCAATTCCCGCAAGCGATGAATTTTGACACTCTCAGGAGATATTTTTTTCTCAGGTTTAACCAATAGCTCTAAGCGTTCACTGGTCATCAAGGTATTACCTACGATCTTGACCGCACCAATAGAAATGATTTCATCCTTAGTGACGCTTAAGCCGGTGGTTTCACAATCCAGCACTATCCACTCGTTTGGAGGAGGAGGGTCAAACATAAACTTATACCGCTCATCCGCCAAATGAAACATAAGCCATTTTTTTCGAATGGGCCCATAGATCTTTTTAAAGGTATTAGGCTCGATTTGGTTCATGCAAAATCAAGGCGGAAGTGTTGGTGTAAAAAAATCTTAAAGCGTTTAACAACATTCAGGGTATCTTTCAAAAGATCTCGCTCAAGACTGGAGAGGCCTGAGGTGTCTACATCACCAGTGACTTTTTTGCCAGTCTCTAATTCAGCTAAACCGCTTTGTAGACGTAATTCCATCAAGAGGTAAAGCGCCTCAATGACGTCATTTCCCAAATCTTTTGTGAGTTTATTATTTTTTACTAGATCTTGAATACGTTCAACAGTCGAGTTAGACCAAATATGATTTTCTAAAGCCATGGCGCGGATACCATGAACAATCGAAAAGATCCCTGCTTTTTTAATATTCACCTTATTTTCGGATGATTCTCCACCTAGAGTTAATAAGCGATTCCACCAGCCTACTTCAGTAGAAAAGGAGTCGATGGCAGAGGCAAATCTTGCCAGCAAAAACTGATTGTCATTAATTAAATTAAAGATTGCCTGTTTAACATCTTGCAGTAGTGATCCGTCGCCACTGATTGGGTGAGCATCTAGAAAGATTGCTAAATTCATCAAGCCTTCAGGGCTTGGGTTAAGTAGCCATCCTTTAGTAGTGGAGCTAAACCCTTCAACTGACATACGCCATGCGGGGTTGTTCACCATGATCTTGCCAGGGCACTCGGGAAAGCCAAAGGAAATTAATGCAGCTGAAAATTGGGCGCAACAACGATTCACTTCCTCGTCAATAGGATAGCTATGTTTTAAGATCAAGCCATTATCTTGGTCTGTTTTAAGAATTTGCTCTCCTCGACCTTCGCTTCCCATGACAAACAAGCAGCTATTCTTGAGAAGTTCTGGACTGGCTATTAATGTCCAAGTTCTTTCAAATAATTTGGTATTGAGCTCCTGAACAAGGCGGGCAATCATACCTACTTTGGTGCCATTGCGATGCAATAGGCTAATCAGGTTGGTAATTTGTTCCGCAGGTATCTTTAAGTCTTCCAGAGTTTTTGCCTGGAATATTTTTTGAGTTATCAGTGATGAGCTATTAGCTATAAAGCTCAATAAGTCTACCTGCTCCAATATACCAATGACCTCTGCGCCATCCATCACGACTACGCGATGCACGGAGTGGTGAATCATAGTTGCTAAAGCTTCATACAGATGATCGTATGCTTGAACGGTAATCAGCTTGTAGTTACTTAAAGGACCTACGGCAGTGGTATCTAAAGGTAGCCTTGCTAAAAGTGCTTTTTGCAAAGTGGTAGCAGTGAAGATTCCAAGTCGAGATTCGCCACCAACGTTATCTTTGACCAAAACATTCGTAGTGCGGTGGCTGTGAAACATCTCCACAACGCTGTACAGGTCAGTTTTGGCATCTACTACATAAGCCTGTCTGAGAAAGGCTTGACTTACCAATGCAAGGCTTAACGAGTTAGTTTCGTATTGGCTGCGTCTTTCTGCAATAGCATTCAATTTTTTAGAAAGATCAGCGAATAACAAAGCGCCAAACGTTGCATTATTGGAAATGAGTTCATTAACAGTGGATTTTGCCAACTGATAAGAAACAACCTCTTCTGCAGCAATAAATTGTCCTGATACTTTCCCTGCCATGAGGCTTCGTCCATCGAAACAGTCATCAGGGCCGAATAAAGCAACCTCTTCCCCATTTTCAAATTGCCGAACAAATCCTTTGATTAATACAAAAAGGTGCGTGGGTGTAGCGCCAATATCGAGGATGACTTCGCCCTCTGTGAAATAGGCGATGTCAACGCTATCGCGAACCAATTTTCGCTCTTGGTTATTTAGGCAATCGAAGGGTGAGGCAGAGAAGTTAAATGCATTAGGCATGACCCATTCTATTTCTCTTGAGGCGGCTATGGCTAGGGTATAGGGGGTTTTAGGCGAAAACCCCTATAAATACCCTCAGGGAGATGGTTTTTTATGGGTATTGCTTTTGAAATTTAAGCGCAGTGCAGATGGTCTGAAAATGAATGTCAACTGTTGAGTCAATTTCCCTGCCATAACCCCCGGCCATAGAGAAGGCGAGTGGGATTTGTTTGTCCAATGCATATTGGAATACAACCTCATCTCTTAAGCGCATACCTTCTTTGCTGATCTTTAATCTTCCCAGTCGATCATCCTCGTGGGGATCCGCTCCCGCCAAAAAGATGACAAAGTCGGTGCGAAATCTGGAATCTAACACCTCTAAGGCTTGATTTAAAGACTGGAGGTAGGTTTGATCATTGCACCCATCCTCCAACCCCACATCTAAATCACTCTTTTCTTTCTGAAAGGGGAAGTTATTTTTACCATGAATAGATAGGGTAAATATGGAGGGGTCATCCTCTAGGATGGCAGCTGTTCCATTGCCTTGATGTACGTCTAAGTCAATAACGGCAACTTGAAGTTTTGGGTTGATTTCTCTTTGAAGGGTTCTTGCTGTAATGGCGGAATCATTGAATACACAAAATCCACTTCCTTTGCCTCGATAGGCATGATGCGTACCACCCGCCAAGTTAGCGGCTATCCCATCGCTCAGCGCTGCCTTTGCTGCAGCAAGTGTTGCACCTGCGGATCTGCGAGAGCGCTCCACCATTGCCTCACTCCAAGGAAATCCGACCTCCTTTTGATCTTGGGAGCTCAGGTTTCCATTGATGATGTTTTGTAGGTAGGTGGGGTCATGTGCGTAAAGAACTTGCGTATCACTAACGGCGGGCGCCTCGATAAGCTCTATTTCTAGTTGAATATCGACTAAATCCCTCAGCCGAGAATACTTTTCCATTGGAAAGCGATGTCCAGTCGGCAGGGGTAATACGAAATGATCGGTATAAAAAGCTTTCAAGTACTTGCTATCAGAGTGGCATAAAAATTAAATTGAATATTGCTCAAGTATCTCTAGCGAAACGCTTTCGAGCGCCTTGATATGAGTGCTTTCGATTTTGAGTCTGGGCGCGCATTTCGCATCATAAGCTTCCATCCAACGGGCAATGCAAAGACACCACTGATCTCCTGGCACAAGCCCTGAAAATCCATATTCTGGCCTAGGGGTAATCAGATCATTTCCTTGGCGAAGACTGAATTGAAGAAATTCTTCGCTGACTACTGCGCAGACAAGATGGCTGCCCGCGTCTTCTTCATTAGTTTTGCAGCAACCATCCCTAAAGAAGCCCGTTAGAGGATCGAAAGAGCAGGGAACCAAAGGCTGTCCAAAAACATTAAGAGCTAGGGGATTTTGCATGGAATTTCTCGGAGATATTATTTGATGGAATAGATCGTATACGAAAGTCAGTGTTGTAAGTACCCATAGTGAGTTATTGCGGCGCAGTAAATTGGTACTTTGGGTTTAAGCAAATCTTTGCAATCTATGACACACTTTATCTGTTTCGAATGCACCCATCATGGGCTTTCGAATGACTGCTCTTGCAGTAAGATAATTCTTTTAATAAAAATAAATAAGGTGACTTGTGACAACTGCTCGAATTGTTAGTCTTTCCGAAATGGGAAGTGCGGATGTAATTAAATTGATTGATAAAGAATTGCCACCCCCAGCAAAAGGTGAGGTGCAGCTTCGTCAAACTGCTATTGGCTTTAACTTTATTGATGTGTATCAGCGCTCTGGGGTTTACCCTTTGGAGTTGCCGACTGGTCTTGGTCATGAGGCTGTCGGAGTGGTGGAGTCTGTAGGAGAAGGTGTTGATCGTTTTAAGGTTGGCGATCGGGTCATGTATATGAATGCCGGAATTGGCGCTTATGCCAGCGCGCGAAATGTTCCTGCAGATAAATTGGTTTCAGTTCCTGACAGTATTTCAGATGAAGTTGCTGCCGCTGTTTTCTTCAAGGCAATGACAGCGCAATACCTAGTTCAAAAGACCTACAAGGTAAAGGTGGGTGATGTAGTTTTGGTTCATGCTGCGGCTGGTGGCGTTGGGCAAATTTTAGTCAGTTGGGCAAAGGGATTGGGAGCATTTGTAGTGGGAACAGTCGGATCTCCTGCTAAGTTTGCTGCTGCTAAAGAGGCCGGTTGCGATGCGGTAGTGGATTATTCCAATGAGAATTGGGTCGAAGAAGTTTTAAAAGCGACTGGTGGGCGTAAGGCCAATGTGGTTTATGACTCCGTGGCGAAAGATACCTTTCTTGGATCTTTGGATTGCACCGCGCCATTTGGTACGGTAGCTTTGTTTGGGGCAGCTTCAGGTCCAGCTCCAGAAATTCAGCCTGATATCTTGAATAAAAAAGGCTGCCTATTTTTAACAAGGCCATCCGTCTTTCCTCATAACGCAACCCCAACCCTTTTTCAAGAAAATGCCAAAGCAGTATTCGAGGCAATTGCAAAGGGTTACGTTAAGGTTCAGATTGGTGGGAAATTCAGTCTTGAACAAGCTGCCGATGCGCATCGTGCGGCTGAAGGTCGCAAGGTTACGGGCGCCATTATTTTGGTTCCCTAAACTGCTTAATAGCTCGATGTTAACAATAGAAGAGCCCCGTTTAGGCGGGGCTTTTTTTAATGATATTTTTTCCTCCTCGATTTATGTTGAGGCTGTAATATAGGCAATTAGTTAAAAATTATTAAACCAATTTATCCTGGGCAAAATTGTGAAGAAAAATCTGATTCAAAAATTATTAACAGCCTCTTTGGCGCTAACCTTAACAGTGGCTCCTTTAGCGGGGAATGCTTGTACTAGTTTTCTGCTAAAAGGTAACGACGGTGGCTTTGTTTATGGCCGTACCATGGAGTTTGGTTTGGCTCTGAAGTCACAATTAATGACTATTCCAAGAAACTCGCCTTTGTTGGGTGTTGGGGTTGATGGCAAGCCTGGAACAGGCCTGAATTGGACAACCAAATATGCCGTGGCTGGTATGAATGGCCTGGGCATGCCAGTCCTGCTTGACGGAATGAATGAAAAAGGCTTAGTTGGTGGTTTGCTCAATGCGCCGAACACTGCAGTGTTTCAAGCGGTTGCTCCTACGGACTCTGCTAACAGCATCGCCTCTGTGCAGATATTGCTTTATGCATTAACCAACTTTGCTACTGTTGATGAAGCTAAAGCAGGTTTTGAAAAGATTAAGGTCAATCGCTCGACAATTCCAGCATTTCATAATGAATCTGCTCCAGTTCGCATGACTTTGCATGATGCGAATGGTAAAAGTATTGTGGTTGAATACTTAAAAGGCGAATTAGTTATTACCGACAATCCAACTACAGTGATGACCAATGACCCTGCATTTAGAGATCAACTGAAGAACATTGGCAATTATGCGAATTTAACTAATGTTGAACGTGAGCCTTTAGAAATTAATGGCGCTACGTATGCGCCACCGAGCTCTGGTAGTGGTTTGCATGGCTTGCCTGGCGATTATTTAAGCCCAAGTCGTTTTATTAGAGCAATTTTCCTCTCAAAATCAGCCCCAACAAATTACACTAGTCTTCAGCAGACCAATACCGCATGGCATATCTTGGGTAGCTTTGATATTGCACCTGGATCCATTACTTTACCTGCATCAAATGCTTATGGTGGTGGTAAGGGTGGCATTGAAATTACAGAGTGGACTATTGTGGCTGATAGCAAAAATATGACCTACAACGTCAAAATGTTTGACAACGTTAATCCTCAATCTTTTGATTTTAAAAAGATGGATATGAATGCTAAGGAAATTCAGTACTACGATTTGAACAAGCCTCAGACTTACATTCCAATTAATTAATTTTTTATAGCCTAATCATTAAAAGTATTTGTCGCTAGGAGTGGTAATAATAAAAAAATATTTAGCGCCTATTTTGGCAGCAGGACTTTTGACCTTATCAGGAATTGCTTTTGCGCAAATTCCCGAGACGCAGCATTCCAATGGAGTTGCTTATATCTCAGGAGGTGTCGGAGAGGATGAGGCTCTGGCCATGGTTGTGGAATCTAAGCAGTGGCCTTTGATGTTAGAGCTTTCTCAATTAGAAAATGGTCGGGGTGTATGGATTTTTGGGGCTCAAATCAAGATCACGAATGACCAGAAAAAGGTCATTTTTGACGCCATATCTGAAGGCCCTTATATTTTGATCAACTTAGAGCCTGGCACTTATTCCATTGAAGCAACCTATCAAGGGGTGGTGCAAAAGCAATCGGTCGCTGCTAAGGTTGGTCAAAACCAAAAGCTATCTATTTTTTGGAAGTAATTTTTTAAGTCGCATCGTTCAATTTGCCTGATAATCTCACCATGAAAATTATTTTTTATCCCTTCCTAGCCCTCCTCCTTCTCATTGGTGGGTGTCAATCTACTGGCAAAAATGGCGAACCGCTTACCCCTGCGCAGATTCAGCAAAAGCGAGAGGCCACCATCAAAATGAGTGAGGCTGGTCTTGCGGCTTTATTAAAGCAAGACCCATCAGTCAAAAAGCAAATTGATGAATCTGCTGGCTATGCAGTCTTCAGTACTACAAATATCAATGTCGTATTGCTAGTTGTTGCGCGTGGCGAAGGCGTTCTTCATGATAAGCGTCGCAAAGATCCCGTCTTTATGAGCGCCCTCAAGACTGGTGAGGGCATTGGAGCCGGATACCAAGATCAATATCAGGTCATCATTTTCAAGTCACCCGTTGCTATCGATCAATTTTTACTAGCCTCGGTTGATGGTCAAAAGGGTGGGGTAGATGTGGATGCCAATTTCTCGGCAGGTTCCGGCGGCACTATTCGCTCATTTAATCCTGAAATTACGTTCTATACCGTGGGTTTATCGGGATATGACTTACAAGCCAACTGGGGTGGAACACTCTATTTGGTGGATGAGCAGTTAAATTCGGCTCAAGTAATGGATTCTCTTCCCAAGACTAAATAAACAGTAAACCTAAATATTGAGCAGGCATGTTGAGATTTTGTTCTCACGTGCCTGCTTTTTTATTGTCTTATTCACCCCAGGCTATATAGAGCGATAAGGTTCTTTTGAGAAATATATTCGCCTCATTTGCATTTAGTTCGTATTAGTACTAAAATAACTCTTATTAGTACTTTTAGGATATCGTGAACTTCTTACCCACCCTTCGAGAGCTGGTTTTAGCCTATCAAGCCTTTGAGCACTTTTCAGCGCCCCATATTAAGAGCTTGGGCTTGACTATGACCCAGTTCGATGTCATTGCTACTTTAGGCAATCAACCTGCCATGACTTGTAAGGATTTGGGCGAAAAGACCTTAGTGACAAAAGGAACTTTGACTGGAGTTTTGGAGCGCTTAGAAGATAAAAAAATTATTTATCGTGAGGTTAATGCTGAGGATGGTAGAAGTCAGTTAATTGGGTTAACCAAGTCAGGGCAAAAATTATTTGAAAAAGTATTCCCTGAGCATCTGGAGTATTTAAGTGGTGCCTTTAGTAAATTATCTGAAAAAGAAAATCTTCAGCTGATTGAGTCTCTGAAGACGCTAAGGAACATATTTTAAGTAAGTTGTGCACATAGCGCATTTTGCTATTAATCTGGGAGAAAAGTATGAGTAAAGTTGCCGTTGTATTTCATAGTGGGTATGGTCACACTGTTAAGCAAGCTGAGGCCCTAGCCAAGGGAGCGAATGGTGCATTGATTGCGATTGATGCAGAGGGTAATCTCACCGATGCGCAATGGGATACCTTAAATGCTGCTGATGCCATTGTCTTTGGTTCACCAACCTATATGGGTACAGTTAGCTGGCAGTTTAAAAAGTTTGCTGATGCAAGTTCAAAACAATGGTTTAGCCAACAATGGAAAGATAAGGTTTTTGGTGGCTTTACAAATTCCGCAACAATGAACGGAGATAAGCATTCCACCCTTCATTATTTCTTTACTTTGGCAATGCAGCATTCTGGCGTATGGGTTGGAACGGGTTTAATGCCATCCAATTCAAAAGCTGCCAAACGTGATGATGTGAATTTTGTTGGCTCCTTTGCTGGCGCCATGATGCAAACCCCTTCAGATGCGAGCGCCGATGAAGTAAATGTTGGTGACTTAGAAACTGCTCGTCTTTATGGAGAGCGCATCGCACAAATTACTAAAAAATTAGTCGGATAATGAGTAGCGCTCGCTATAACCTATTTTCAGTTGTCATCCACTGGGTGATGGCTTTGTTAATTCTGATCGCATGGTCTATTGCCATAGTGGTTGGTGACATGCCCTTGAGCCCATTGCGTATTGTGGGTTTCAGCTGGCATAAATGGCTCGGTATAACAGTATTATTTCTAGTCATCATCAGGCTCTTATGGCGAGCCACTCATCCCGCTCCAAAGTTAGATTTAAAGATGCCCATATGGCAAGAGAAGGTGATGGCCCTGACGCATGTGGCTTTGTATCTACTAATGTTCGCCATTCCACTGGTGGGATGGTTAATGAGCTCAGCTAAAGGTTATACAGTGAATTACTTCGGCCTGTTTGACCTCCCAGACTTGGTTGGAAAAGATAAGGCCTTGGGTCATCAGTTAAAAGAAGTTCATGAGCTATTAGCAAACGTATTAGTAGCCTTGGTTGGACTTCATGTTTTGGCTGCGTTAAAGCATCAATTTATAGATAAGGATGGCTTGCTTGGCCGCATGTCTTTCTCTCGTAATGCCGGGAAATAAAAAATCATGAAATTAGATTTCATTAAGTCTTTAAAGTGTTTATTTTTTTTGGTGTGTGCTGGAATGACTGCGCAGGTGCTGGCAACTGAATACGGTACGATTGACTTGGTCAAAAGCAATATTCACTTCACCAGTAAATTGATGGGCTCAAATTTAAGTGGCGACTTTAGTAAGTTTTCTGGAAAAGTATCTTTTAATCCCGATGACCCAGAAAAGGCGAAAGCTAATTTAACGATCGAGATTTCCAGCTTTAATGCTGGCGGTCAAGAATTGCAAGATGAGGCAAAAGGTAAGAATTGGTTTAATACCAAAAATTTCCCAACGGCGAATTTTGTTAGCGATTCTATTAAGAATCTTGGCGGCGGACATCTTGAAGTGCACGGCAATCTGAGCATGAAGGGTAAGTCTATGCCGCTGGTGATGACAGTAGCCTATCAGCCTCAAGGCAAGCAAATGGTATTTGATGCCAGCTTTCAATTGTTGCGATTGGATTATGGTTTGGGGGCGGGTAACTGGGCCGACCCCTCTGCAGTTGCCAATGAAGTGCCAGTCAAAGTGCATTTAGCTTTAAATCCAAAATAATCGTTTTTATTTCTTTTTTATTTAACAAAACCTTTTTCATTACGGAGAAACATATGAAATCAAAATTACTTGTTGGCTTGCTAGCAACCCTCGGATTAAGTATTGCAGCGATTGCGGCTCCTGCAACCTACACAGCGGATGCTAACCATACCTTCGCCCAGTTTGAATATAACCATCTTGGTTTTTCAAATCAAACCAGCCGGTTTAATACTGTTACTGGTACCGTAACAATTGACCAAACAGCAAAAAAAGGTAGTGCTGACATCACCATCAATGCCAAGTCTGTAGATACTGGATCAACCCTATTTAATGAGCACATTCAGGGCGAAGATTTCTTATCGACTACCCAGTTTCCTACTGCGACTTTTCAATCTGATGACATGATTTTTAAAGGTGACAAGCCCGTTGCTTTAAAAGGTGTTTTGACCTTGAAGGGCATTAGTAAGCCTGTAACTTTGAAGATTACCCATTTTGAGTGCAAAAAACATCCTATGACAGGTGTGGACTACTGTGGTGCGAATGCGGAAACCAAGGTTAAACGTACTGAATTTAACATGGGCAAATACGCTCCATATGTAGGTGATGATGTCACCATCATGATCGCAATTGAGGCTGCTAAGAAGGAGTAAAAGACCTTTATCCAAGTAAGTCTTCTCATAAACCACCTTCGGGTGGTTTTTTGTTTCCATCTGAGTAAGTTTATAATTGTCTAAATGCTTGAAATAAAAGAAGATTATCCTAAAAAAACGATTTTTGGTGGTTTGACAGTCGTTCAGGGGTCTTGGACAATGCGTGGGGTGGCCTGATTCTGGCCATTTGCTTAAATGACAATTCTTAATCCCCACACCCCTCTTCAATCCACACCGCTGCTTGAGGCACGCGATTTAACTTGTATTCGCGGGCAACGAGCGCTGTTTGAAGGACTGAGTTTTGGTATTTCTAGTGGTGAATGTTTGCATGTGTCCGGTGAGAATGGTGTTGGTAAAACTAGTCTGCTACGTTTGCTTAGTGGACTTTCAAGACCTGAATTGGGCGAGGTCTTATGGGACGGTAAATCGATTGTCTCGGATTCAGTCTCCTATCGTCATCAGCTTCTGTATATGGGGCATCGTGATGCGTTAAAAGAAGATCTCACTTCTTTAGAGAATTTGGAGATGTATGCGGTTTTAGATAATGTGGCGCTTTCTCAAGAAAATGCTTTGGCGACTTTGTGGCGCTTTGGGCTAAGGGGTCGCGAGGATTTGCCAGTAAGCTGTTTGTCAGCAGGTCAAAAGCGACGCGTTCTGATGGCGCGCATGATCACTAGACAGGCAAAGATTTGGATATTAGATGAGCCATTTAATGCCTTGGACTCTAATGCGGTGCAAATCTTGCAAAAACTGATTGAAGAGCATATTGATGCTGGTGGAATAGTGATTCTGACTAGTCATCAAGCGCTAGTAATTGAAGGTTTAAGGGTGTTAAAGCTATGAACGCCTTGTTGGGAATCATTCATCGTGATCTTTTGCTGGTAATGCGACGCAAGAGTGAAGTGCTTACCGCTTTATTTTTCTTTGTGATTGTCACAAGCTTGTTTCCCTTGGGTATTGGCGCAGATGGCGCATTGCTCAGAAAAATTGCCCCTGGAGTGATTTGGGTGGCCGCTTTACTGTCTACTCTATTGGGTTTGCAGCGTATCTTTTCTGCCGATTATGCAGATGGAACCTTAGAGCAGATGGTTTTATCACCCCAGTCTTTTGTATTGCTGGTCGCGGGAAAGATTGTGGCTCATTGGTTGGTTTGTGGATTGCCTCTAGTAGTCTTGGCTCCAATTATTGGGATCCAGTTTGATATGGATGCAGGCTCATTAAAGGTATTGATTTTGGCGCTTCTATTGGGAACGCCGGTACTCTCATTAATTGGCTCGATTGGCGCTGCATTGACCCTAGGGGTACGTGGTGGCAGTGTTTTGATGAGTTTGATCGTTTTACCTTTATATATACCTGTATTGATTTTTGGTGCAGGTGCAGTCTATGCCAATACAGTAGGCCTTGATATTTCAGGCCATTTTTCACTACTAGGCGCTTTATTGATTTTGGCTTTAGCATTTGTACCTTGGGTAAGTGCTGTAGCCGTAAAGATTGCCATCGAATGAGTCAGAAAAATACTTTGTCTAATAAACGTTTCATGAACTGGTTTCGACTTTCAAGTCCCATGACCTTTTATCCAGTGGCCGGTAAGTTAATCCCGTTCTTTTGGGTACTTGCGTTTCTATTTGGTGTAGCGGGGCTATGGGTTAGTTTTTTTGTTGCCCCTATTGATGCTGTTCAAGGTCAGGGTTATAGAATTATTTTTATTCATGTGCCCACATCTTGGATGTCGATGTTTATCTATTTAGTCATGGCAGGGTGGGCTGGATTAGGTCTTGTGTTTAACACGCGTCTTTCATCGATGATGGCTCAGGCTCTTGCGCCTATAGGCGCTTGGATGGCCTTTATGTCTTTATGGACGGGGGCATTTTGGGGTAAACCGATGTGGGGCGCTTGGTGGGTGTGGGATGCACGCCTTACTTCAGAGCTCATTCTTTTGTTTTTATATTTAGGTTTTATTGCATTGCAGGCCTCAATTGATAACCCGCGTCGTGCAGATAAAGCTGGAGCGGTTTTGGTATTGGTTGGGGTTGTCAATGTTCCCATCATTTACTTCTCAGTCAAATGGTGGAATACCTTGCATCAAGGCGCCTCGATTTCTATGACTAAAGCGCCGGCCATGGCTCAAACCATGCTCTGGGGTATGTTATTGATGGCCTTGGCTTTGTGGATGTACAGCATTGCGGTCGCATTAATGCGGGTTCAGGCCATTATTCTTGAGCGTGAATCCCACGCTGATTGGGTGAGACAATTAGGCGAGGTAAAGAGCTGATGTGGATGAGTCCTGATGAATTTTTTGCAATGGGCGGCTATGCACTTTATGTATGGAGTAGTTTTGGTGTTTGCGCGCTTATTCTTTTGATTGAGCCTTTGGCAGTTCGTGCGAGATGTAAGTCGATTGTGAAGCGGCTGAAAAAAGAGATCTTAGCGGATCAACTTGATAAAGAGGGTAGTAAGTGAAGTCTAGATATAAACGCGCCTTAATCATTGCTGCCGCATTAATTGTTATTGGAGTAGCCGCACTCTTGATATTGAATGCACTTAATAGCAACATCGCACTTTATGTAACTCCCAGTGAAGTAGCTGCTGGTCAAGCGCCCAAGGGTCAAGTGTTTCGTATTGGCGGCTTAGTGAAGCAAGGTTCACTCAAGCGTGATGGCCTTACTGTTCATTTTGTCATAACGGATTTGGTAAAAGATATTCCCGTGTCATATACCGGTATTCTTCCTGACTTATTTATGGAAGGTAAGGGTGCGGTTATACAGGGACGCTTAAATCCTGACGGGCAATTTATTGCTAGCGAGGTTTTAGCAAAGCACGATGAAAACTATATGCCGCCAGAAGCAAAGCATGCTTTAGAGCAAGCTCAAAAAAGCGAAAGAAAAGAATGATTCCAGAGTTTGGGCACTATGCATTAATTCTTGCGTTTTGTGTAGCGTTAATTCAGGGAGTATTGCCCTTAATTGGTGCCCATCAAGGCCGTCGAGAGTGGTTGGTTTTGGCTAGACCAGCAGCCCAAGTAGTTTTCTTGTTGCTCGCAACCTCCTTCTTGATATTGGCCTGGAGTTTTTATGCAAATGATTTTTCAGTTTTGTATGTAGCTGAGCATTCCAATTCTCAGCTTCCCGTCATTTATCGATTCGGTGCCGTTTGGGGTGGTCATGAAGGCTCGCTCCTGCTTTGGATCTTCTTACTCAGTACGTGGACGGTTTTAGTTTCTCAACTGTCAAAATCGCTTGATGACTTTATGGTTGCCCGGGTCATCGGTGTATTGGGTTTAATTACCACCGGTCTTTTGTTGTTTGTATTAACTACTTCTAATCCATTCGAAAGACTCTTTCCTGCTGCGCAAGATGGCCGCTCTTTAAATCCGCTTTTGCAGGATCCAGGCTTAGTTTTTCATCCTCCCATGTTGTATATGGGTTATGTGGGTTTTTCAGTGGCATTTGCTTTTGCTATTGCATCTTTGCTCTCTGGTCGACTGGATGCTGCTTGGGCGCGCTGGTCTCGACCTTGGACAACAGCTGCTTGGATTTTTCTCACTTTAGGCATTGCATTGGGTTCGTGGTGGGCGTATTACGAGCTAGGCTGGGGTGGTTGGTGGTTCTGGGATCCCGTAGAAAACGCTTCATTTATCCCTTGGTTGGTTGGTACTGCACTTTTGCATTCATTGGCCGTTACAGAGAAGCGTGGAGGCTTTAAGAGTTGGACTGTGCTTTTGGCGATTACGGCATTTTCACTTTCTTTATTAGGCACCTTCTTGGTTAGATCTGGTGTATTAACTTCGGTTCATGCATTCGCGACCGATCCAAGACGGGGAATTTTTATCTTAATATTTTTAGCGTTGGTAGTGGGTTCTTCATTGCTTCTTTACGCTATACGGGCTCCAAAAAATACGATGGGCGGTAAATTCAGTTTGAGTTCCCGCGAAACCTTCATCTTGCTCGGAAATGTTTTCTTGGTGGTTGCTGCGGGATCAGTTTTACTGGGGACTTTGTACCCTCTATTGATCGATGCGCTGCATTTAGGAAAAATTTCTGTAGGCCCTCCTTATTTCAATAGTGTTTTTGTGCCGATCATGACGCCTTTGCTTGTGTTGATGGGGGTAGGCCCTTGGACTAGCTGGAAAGATTCAAATCTGATGACTGTTGTAAAGCGATTATGGTTGGCAGGGCTCGTTGCTATCGTTGCCGCCATCCTTATTCCAAAAGTCATGGGAGATTTCACATGGCTTAGTAGCATGGGATTTATGTTGGCGTTCTGGGTCATTGCATCAGGCTGTTTGCAGATTGTTCGCCAGGCTAAAGCTGGCCTACCCACGCGATCTTTTATTGGAATGCAGATTGCGCATTTGGGAATCGCTATTTTCGTTATTGGCGTCACTATGGTGGGAGCTTATCAAGAGGAAAAAGATGTGCGTATGTTATCTGGCGAAACTGTCAGCGTGGGCGGTTATCAAATTCAATTTCAGGGTGTTAGTGATGAACCCGGTCCAAACTATCGTGCTATGCGCGGTACGTTCTCATTAATGCGTCATGGAAAAGTGGAAGCTGTTTTACATCCTGAAAAGCGTAATTATTTTTCTTCCACCATGCCTATGACTGAAGCAGCTATTAATGCTGGCTTAACTCGTGATATTTATGTCTCACTTGGTGAGCAGCTGGAAGATTCAGCTTGGGCCGTACGGGTTTATTACAAGCCTTTTGTTGATTGGATCTGGGGCGGCTGTTTGTTGATGGCTCTAGGAGGACTCATCGCAATCACGGATAAACGCTATCGAGTCAAATTGAGAAAGTTAGTTGCATGAAAGCTAAATTCATCATTCCCCTGATTCTATTTTTGGTGCTGGTTGGTTTTCTGGCTGTTGGCTTAAATCGTGATCCCCATGAAGTGCCATCACCTTTGATCAATAAACCTGCACCTGCATTTGAGTTGCCTCAATTGGCTGATCCCAAGCAAGTCTTTACACCTGCAAGCATGAAGGGGCAGGTATGGATTTTGAATGTGTGGGCGTCTTGGTGTGTGGCCTGTCGTGAAGAGCACCCCATCCTGATTGAGCTTAGTAAATCCCATGCGGCGCCTATTATTGGTTTGGACTATAAAGACAAGCGAGATGATGCTATGGCCTTACTAGCCAACCAAGGCAGCCCTTATTTGCTAGCAGTTTCTGATGCTAATGGACGTGTTGGTATTGATTACGGTGTATATGGCGTTCCAGAAACCTATGTCATTGATAAAAACGGCATCATTCGTTTTAAACAAATTGGCCCCGTGACAATGGAGCTCTTAAATCAGAAAATTTATCCTTTGATTAACGAGCTAAATAAATCGTGAAACGCTTTCTTTTATTTCTCTTCGTTTTATTGAGTGCTAGTGGCGCCTTTACCAATGTATTGGCTGAAGAAGCGACGCCATTGGCTGATGATCCAGTTGTCGAACAGCGCTTAATTTCTATCTCTGAAGAAATGCGTTGTCTGGTCTGCCAGAATGAGTCTCTCTCTGGTTCTCGTTCTGACTTGGCCAATGATCTTCGTCAAGAAATTCGTACCCTGATAAAAGAGGGTAAAACTGATGAGCAGATTCGCGCATTTATGGTGGAGCGTTATGGGGATTTTGTCTTATACCGTCCACCAGTTAAACCCATTACTTGGCTCTTATGGATTGGGCCCTTCCTAATCTTGTTGCTCGGTATTGCGGGTCTTCTCATTTATCTGCGTCGCAGGAATATCGAGATGGTAAAAACGGATCTCTCTGCGGAAGACAATCAACAGATCGATGCATTGCTAAAAGTAAGCGAAAAAGAAAGTAGTCATGACTAATTTCATCATTCCTGCATTCTTGTTGCTGGTGCTGGTATTGCTTTTACTACTTCGCCCATTTATTTTTCCAGGTAAAACACACAGCACGTCTCGCCGTCAAATGAATGTGTCGATTTATCGTGAAGAATTAGACAAACTAGAGGCCGAGCGTCAATCAGGTTTGATGGACGAGCAATCTTATGCCTTAGCTCATGCTGAACTTCGTCAACGCTTGTTTCAGGATACGAATGAGGAGGATGACAAGTCTTTCTCTAAATCACCAAAGATCACCATTCTTGGTATTTTGATTTTTGTTTTAATTCTTTCATCTGGACTGTATTTTGTTTTGGGTGACGCTACTCGTGTGGCTCAAAAAAATGCTGAGAAGCCTGTTACTCAGGAAGCTGTTGAAAGGATGGTGACTGAGTTTGCTCAAAAGATGGAGAAGGATCCACAAAATCTTAAGGGTTGGGTAATGTTAGCCCGTTCCTATCGTATTTTGGGGCGCAATCAGGAGGCTGAAAAAGCTTATGCGCGTGCTGGCGATTTCGTCAATTCTGATCCTCAATTGTTAGCGGATTATGCGGATGTGATTGCTACCAATACCAATGGGGATTTTTCTGGTAAACCAATGCAGCTTATCAATCAAGCCTTAAAGCTAGACCCCAATAACTTATTAGCATTATGGTTATCTGGTTCAGCTTCATTTAGCACGCAAAATTACAAGGTTGCCGTACAAACTTGGGACAAGTTAAATTCTTTATTGCCTGCTCAATCTGATGAATCTCGCGCAATTCAAGCTTCTATTGCTGAGGCTCGTGAAAAAGGTCATCTGCCCGCTTCCGCTCCATTGGTAATGAGCGATAAAGCTGTTAGTGGCATAGTGGAGGTTGCTGCCGATCTTCAGTCAAAGATTAAAGCTGGCGACATTTTGATGGTGATTGCACGTAAGCCTGGTGAGCGGATGCCGGTAGCAGTTCTAAAAACAGATGTTACTAAGTTTCCTATGAGCTTTGTGCTCAATGATGCTCTTGCTATGAATCCCCAAATGCCGATTTCTCAGTTACCCGAGGTATCTGTAGAGGTCAGAATTTCTAAAACGGGTATGGCCAAAGCAGAAACGGGCGATTTAATATCTAAGCCAAAAATCGTGACGGTTGGAACAAGCAAGGTCCGTCTCTTGATAGATCAAGCTATTCAATAGTTCAGTAGCCTTAATTAGCCCCTTCCTACAAAGGGCATATTTGTAGCCATGATAGTCATGGAAAGAATATTGCTCTCTAGGGGTAGTTGTGCCATGTGCAATATGGCATCCCCAACGTGGTCAACGTCCATGCGGGGTTCTACTTTACTGGATAGATCGGCTTGCAAAATACCAGCGGCCATAGGTTCAGTCATTTCAGTGGCCGCATTGCCAATGTCAATTTGTCCACAGGCAATCTTAAACGGGCGACCATCTAGTGCAATCGCTTTCGTTAATCCGCTAATTGCATGTTTTGTGCAGGTGTACGGTGCTGAAAACGGCCGCGGTGTGTAGGCGGAGATAGAGCCATTGTTAATAATGCGCCCACCCTGAGGTTTCTGAGCTTTCATCATCCGAATAGCCTCTTGTGAACACAAAAATGCGCCAGAAAGATTGGTATTGACGACGTTCATCCACTGATCGTAGGAAATATCTTCCATGGGAATACTGGGTGCACCAATCCCGGCGTTATTAAATAGTACGTCGATGCGGCCAAATTGAGTTTGAATATTGGAAAAAAGCTGTTTGACTTGTTCTGGGTTTCCCACATTACAGGCAAGTGCTAGAGAGTTCTTATCGGTTCCGCCTATATCCACAATGGCTTTTTCGAGCTTATCGAAATTTCGACCAGTGAGAACTACTTGAAAGCCACCCTTTAAAAGCGCCTTGGCTGCAGCTTTTCCGATTCCTGTGCCTGCACCTGTTACTAGGGCAACTTTCTGTTTTATTTGGTTCATAGCTATCTTTAAGGGTGGCGAAAAGATCTTATCTTATCTCGATATTCGGCTTTTTATAGCCAAAATTCTGTTCTTTTGCCAATTTCTGGGGTCGGGGCATAATGCAAAAAAAGAAAAGAGATTTTATGAATTTCCTAATGAAATACCGCTTTAATCCTATAGCTATCGTATCGGCTATCTTTTTGCTGATGTTTTTTTTAATTGGGCTCATGTGGGTTTTGATTCCGCCACCCCCTAAAAATATCGAGATTGCCACTGGTTTTCCAACTGGACTGTATTACCAATTTGCCCAGCGTCTTAAGAGCGAGCTAGCCCATGAGAATGTAAATTTAGAAATCGTTACCACTGGCGGAACTATGGATAACCTTGCCCTTTTGGGTGAGTCAGATTCCCACGTCGATTTTGCTATGGTTCAAGGTGGTGTTGCGGATATCTCTAAATACCCAGACTTAGTTTCTATCGCGGGAATGTTTTATGAGCCAATGTGGATTTGGTATCGCACAAGTGCGTTTAAGGCAGATGGTGGTCGTTTAAGTGTTTTGGAACAATTAAAAGGTAAGCGCGTTTCTATTGGCAACGAAGGTAGCGGGACTTTATCGCTTAGTCAGGCTTTATTAGGAATAAGCGGTATTAGTGAATCCGATTTGCACACAGAGAAGTTAACACCAGTTCAAGCGCTAGAAAAATTTAAAAAAGGGGAGTTGGATGCCGTCTTTGTAGTGTCTGCGGCAGAGGCTCCTTTTCTTAAAAAGTTTTATGAGGTTCCCGGAATTCGATTAATGAGTTTTGATCAGGCAGATGCATATACCCGTAATTTGCCCTATCTGACGAAAGTGGATGTTCCTCGTGGTGTATTAAGTATTGCCCATGATTTGCCACATCAAAACATTCAGGTATTGGCTCCAACCGCTACTTTAGTGGGGCATTCAGATATCAGTCCAGCACTGGTAACTCTCTTGCTGGGGAGTACTTATGACATCTTGAAGACCTATTCACGCTTACAAAAAACAGGTGAGTTTCCTTCAGGTGCCAATTTAGATTTTCCTTTGCAAACAGATGCGGAAATTTATTTAAAAGATGGTCCTTCTTTCTTGCATCGCCATTTACCCTTTTGGACGGCTGTATGGGTAGGGCGTTTTATCAAAATCGTGATTCCTTTACTTGTGATCTTAATTCCTCTATTTACTTATATTCCAGCAGCAAAGAATCTCATTTTGCGTTTAAAGCTTTCACAGGTTTATGAGGAGTTAAAAGTCATAGAGAGAAATGCAGCCAATCCTCAGTTAAGAGATAGGAACTACAAGGATCTGGAGGCGATTGAGCGGAGAGTTGGAAATATTCAGGTATCAATGCTCGATGCAAAAGAGCTTTATGACTTGAAAGGCCATGTAGGGGATGTGCGGGGCAGATTAAACCATTGGCGAGGTGTCGCTGAAAAGCATGCTGACAGTTCATCTACTTAAAGGAATTCCTTTTTACTCGGCATGACCTAAAATAAGAGATGACTTTTTCAAGCTTAGCACCCCCATTAACTCCGACAAAAGAGATTGCCCAATCTCTTCGTAAGAATGGTTTTGCCATTATTTCGGCGGAATCAGTTGCAGAAGTGTGCAAAGTGCCTTTGTCCAGTTTGCAGGATTTAACTGGGTTTTGGGAGGGCATGCCGCGCGATCCCTATTTAAAAGATGGTGGTCGCTACCGCTTTCGCCGCCATGCGAGCTATGAAATTACGGGTAACAATCTGCGTATGGTTCCCCATCGTGCCCATTGGCAATCGTTGGATTACAACGCTCTGCATGGAGGAATTGAGCGCTGGTTTGAACCTGTACAACCAGCTTTGGCTAATGACCCTGCCTGGCAAAATGTATTGCTTGGCATTGCTCATACCTTAAATGCTCTCAAACCAGTAACTACATGGTTTGTAGAAGCGCATCAATTTCGGATAGATACTACCGATGGTATTGGTAGACCAACCCCTGAGGGTGCTCACCGTGATGGAGTTGATTTTGTAGCGGTTTTTTTATTGGATAGAGTGGAAATTAAGGGTGGAGAGACCAGAATCTTTGATTCCGGGGGATCTGCAGGCCTACGTTTTACTCTCTCAGAACCTTGGTCTTTATTACTCATGAACGATGAAAAAATGATTCATGAATCTACGCCCATTCAACCAACTGGTAAGCATGGGCATCGTGATACCTTGGTGCTCACGTTTAGATCTAATGGTTTTCAGGATTCTCCAAATTACAGTCAGCAATAAATTCAAGCCGGTAGGCTCTTTTCGGTAGGGCAGCCTTCAGTTGTATTTTTATGTTTAATATTTTCTGACTTCAGTTTGGCGGTTTGGATTGGTCTAACGCTATTGACCTGGGGCGAGTAGAATGAGCCCAACTTTTAGTGACTCCTTATGCGCTCTCACTCCGCTGGCTATACGCCCCTCATGCTTCTTGCTCAGACATGTGCTTTGTTGGGATTTGCTTGTTATGCGGTAGTGTTAATTCCACTTCAGCAGCAATGGGAGCTTAGTAATTTACAGTCCGGCTTAATTGCTAGCGCCTTCTTTTTTGGTTATATGTTAGTTGTCCCGGTCGCTACTGCATTAACTGATCGTGTTGATGCACGTAAGGTATATATCGTCGGGGGTTTCTCGGCAACCTTAGGTTTGCTGGGGATGGGGCTGTTTTCACAGGGCTTTTTAAGCGCCTTATTTTTTATGGCGCTAAATGGTGCTGGGTTGGCGGGAACCTATATGCCTGGCTTAAAAATATTATCCGATCGTATTAAGACTGGTGAGCTCACGCGTCATATTTCTTTTTATACTGCGTTCTTTGGCATTGGTGTGGGCTTGTCTTATTTGTGTTCTGGATGGATATTGAATTGGCTTGGCTGGCCATATGTCTTTGGCGTGATTGCTTTGGGGCCGCTAGTAGCTACTTTATTGGTTTTGATGTTTATACCAGCCTTGGATCATGAAAAATGGCATGGCCCAATTCGCCTTCAGATGGGAGATATATTTCCGGTTGATAAATGGCGAATGGTTTTGCGGGATAAAAAAGCTTCAGGATTTATTTTTGGTTATATGGCTCACGCCATTGAATTATTTGCTTCGAGAAGTTGGATTGTGGCCTTTTTTGTTGCTTGCCAAATCGTCTCGGGGGAAGTGTTGTTTATGTCAATTAGCGCCTTGGCTGGGGTGATTAATTTCTTCGGCGTTCCCTCATCGATCTTGGGAAATGAAATTGCTTTACGGGTCGGGCGACAAAAGTGGATTTACTTCGTCATGATAGCGAGTGCAGTTATGGGGGTGGCCTTGGCTTTCTCAACAGGGAAATCTTGGTGGTTGATCATTACCCTTGCTATTGGCCATACGATTTTTATCATGGCAGATTCCGCTACTTTGACTGCTGGTCTGGTAATTACTGCTCAAGAAAATATCAAGGGTGCCGCGATGGGCTTACATTCTTTGATGGGTTTTGGGGGTGGCTTACTTGGCCCCGCACTCTTTGGGTTGGTATTGGATCTTTCTGGCTCTCGAACTTCGCAGCTCTCCTGGGTATGGGCTTATTCATCCGTAGTGATATGGGGTGTATTGTTCGTTATTTATGAAAGCCGACATCGTTGGAAAAGTCGATAACGCAATGACAGACTCCCCGCTTAATCTCCATTGTTATCACTGTGGCAGTCTCGTACTGCCACAAGATACTTATGAGGCTGATTTAGCTGGTGTTTCGAGAAAGTTTTGTTGTGCTGGCTGCATGGCTATTGCCCAAACCATTCATGGTGAGGGGTTGGAAGTCTTTTATGCGCGGCGGGCGCAATCTAGCGATAAACCAGCGGCCTATCTTGCTCTAAATGACATTCCGGAAAACTTATTGGCTTATGACGATCCTTCATTACTTGGGCGTTATACGCGCCAAGCAGGTGATGAAGGTTTGCTAGAGACTACTCTGCGTCTTGAAAAGATTCGTTGCGCTGCTTGCGTCTGGTTATGTGAGCAACATTTACGGCATATCCCTGGTGTTGTGGATGTGCAAATTAATTATGTTACCCAAAAAGTAAAGGTTAAGTTTTTATCAGAGAAGACAAGCTTAGCGCGATTGCTTTTTGAAATAGAGCGTATTGGCTATGAAGCTTGGCCGTTCGAACCCTCTCTCTCGCTTGATAAAGCAAGAAAGGAGAGGCGCCAATTACTGACTAGATTGGGTGTTGCTCTTTTGGGCATGATGCAAGTCATGATGTACGCATGGCCCTCTTACGTCGGTGAAGACAGCATTCCCGCGGAATATGATTTGTTATTGGGTTGGACAAGTTGGATATTGACTGTGCCCGTTATGGTTTACTCCGCTGGCCCTATTTTCCAATCAGCTTGGCGAAGTGTGCAAGGATTTCGTCAGACCCATATGTTGGGCATGGATGTTCCAATTGCGCTTGCTTTGGCGCTTGCCTTTTTAGCGGGAACTATTAATTTACTGATGGGTTCTGGCCAAAGTTATTTTGATTCGATCACCATGTTTGTGGCTTTTATCTTGGCTGCGCGCTATATAGAGCTCTTGGCAAGGCAGGATGCGCAAAGCGGGGCAGAGGCACTGGCTAAACAGTTGCCTGCTACTTGCGAACGTGTTCCAGATTATCCCGCGTCGCAAAACATTGAGGTAGTACCTGTCGTCAATTGCAATCCTGGGGAGGTGTTACGCGTTTCACCGGGAGAAGTAATTCCTGCTGATGGTGTTTTGATCGAATGCGAAAGCTCACTCGACGAATCCTTATTAACTGGTGAATCAAAACCCATTGATAAAAAAATCGGTGACCGTGTGTATGCAGGTACCCATAACATCCTCAATCCTTTGTTGATGAGAATTGAGGCGGTAGGGCAATCTACTCGTATTGCGGGCATTGCCTCGCTACTAGATCAAGCCTTACTCGCAAAACCTCTGATGGTTAGTCTTGCTGAAAAGTGGGCTGGTTATTTCGTTGGCTTTTTATTGATGAGTGCTTTGCTCTCTTCGGCGATTTGGTTGTATATCGACCCCAGCAAGGCGTGGACTGTATTGGTTGCAGTGCTAGTGGCTAGCTGCCCTTGCGCTTTATCGCTGGCGGTTCCTACCGCAATGGCTGCAGCGCAAGGAGCTGTTACAAAGCTGGGCCTATTGATTGTGAGGGGGCATGTCTTAGAGGGGTTAGTTAAAGCCACAGATTTGGTTTTAGATAAAACTGGCACTCTTACTATGGGCGAGCCTGAGCTGACGAAAATTGTGAACTTACGCTCAGGTTATCGCGAAGGGGATGCCTTAGCGCTTGCAGCTGCGATGGAGTCTGGTCAGCGCCATCCATTGGCGCTTTCTTTATTGCGTGCTGCTGAACTTCAAAACATCACATTTCCCGTGCTAAATCATTCAATCATCAATGAACTTGGCAAAGGTTTGAGTGCGGGTCCCTATCGTTTAGGGAATGCGGCATGGACAGGTGGACTACAAGATGCCAAGGCCGGGCAATATGGTCAAGTCCATTTGGCCGATGAGCAGGGTTTAATTGCGAGCTTTATTTTCTTGGATACTCCTAGGGCAGGGCTCAAGGACTTATTGGTTGCAGCCAAAGCACGCAAAATTGCTGTTCATCTAGTGTCGGGTGATGATCCTATTACCGTTGGTTGGTGGGCGCATGAAGTAGGCATTGAGAGTTATCAAGGTGGTTGCACGCCAGAAGAGAAATACGACTATATTGAGCGCTTGCAAAAAGAAGGGCGTTTTGTCTGGGCCATTGGAGATGGCGTAAATGATGCTCCTTTACTTGCCCGCGCTGATGTGTCAATTGCTGTGGGTGCCGGTGCACCCCTAGCTTCTGCGGGGGCTGACGCCATATTGACTGCCAGTTCCTTGGCGCCATTGGCAAAAACGCTCTTATTGGCGGATAAAACCCAGTTCATCATTAAGGAAAACTTAATTTGGGCTTTAGTCTATAACCTTGTGGCTATCCCGGCAGCGATGATGGGGTGGGTTAATCCCTGGGTTGCTGGTATTGGAATGTCCGCATCTTCCTTGGCTGTCACATTGAATGCCTGGCGTCTTAGAAAGGCTTAGACTACGCACATATGGAAAGCTTATATTTATTAATTCCCTTATCTTTAGCTTTAGTGGCATTTTCAGCTTGGTTATTGCATTGGTCGGTGAAAAACGGTCAGTATGACGATGTAAATGGCCCTGGTCAGGCGATATTGATGGATGATGATGCTCCCGCCAACTCTTCTGAATCTACTAAAGAAGCCTCAGAGCCTCCAAAATAGGTTGAATCACCAGAATTTCACGTCATCACTAAGATACTAGGGTTTTCCATTAGTAGTGTTTTAGTCCCATCCCACTTGATGTAGATCAAGCTTCCTTGATGACCTTACTTTGATAATGGCCCTAGTCTATTTAGATTATGTCGCTGTTTGGTCACAACAAAAGGAGAAACCATGGGAATTACCGTGGGGAGCAATCAAGAAACCTTCAACTACAAGGTTGTCAGTCAATTTGCCATCGTCACCGTACTTTGGGGAATCGTTGGCATGGTGGTGGGGGTTATTCTCGCAGCCCAGCTTATCTGGCCTGAAATCACTTTTAATATTCCTTGGCTTAGCTTTGGTCGCTTGCGTCCCTTGCATACCAATGCGGTGATTTTCGCCTTTGGTGGATCGGGTTTATTCGCGGCGTCTTATTACATCGTGCAACGGACCTGTCAAGCTCGTCTGTTCTGCGATAAGTTAGCCGCCTTTACCTTTTGGGGTTGGCAAGCGGTAATTGTTTTGGCTGCCGTTACATTGCCGCTGGGTATTACAACTTCAAAAGAGTATGCAGAGCTTGAGTGGCCAATCGATATTTTGATCACCGTAGTTTGGGTTGCTTACGCTGTTGTGTTCTTTGGCACCATCATGAAACGCAAGACGAAGCATATTTATGTTTCAAATTGGTTCTTCGGTGCTTATATTTTGACCATTGCGATCCTCCATATTTTTAATAATTTGGAGATGCCTGCCAGCCTGTGGAAATCTTACTCAGCATATGCTGGCGTACAAGATGCGATGGTGCAGTGGTGGTACGGCCATAACGCGGTAGGTTTCTTCCTGACCACCAGCTTCTTGGGCATGATGTATTACTTCATCCCTAAACAAGCTGAGCGTCCAATTTACTCATATCGTTTGTCTATCGTTCACTTCTGGGCGTTGAACTTTACTTATATGTGGGCAGGTCCTCATCACCTGCAGCACACTTCTTTACCAGACTGGACGCAGTCATTGGGTACGGTGTTCTCCTTAATCTTGTTAGCACCTTCATGGGGGGGCATGATCAACGGCATCATGACTTTGTCAGGCGCTTGGTACAAATTACGTCGTGACCCTATTTTAAAATTCTTAGTAGTTGCTTTGTCTTTCTACGGCATGTCGACCTTTGAAGGTTCAATGATGTCTATTAAGACTGTGAATAGTTTGTCTCATTACACAGATTGGACTATTGGGCACGTTCACTCAGGCGCTTTGGGTTGGGTGGGCATGATCACGATTGGATCTTTGTACTACTTGATTCCTCGCTTGGTTGGTCAAAAGGATATGTACAGCGTTCGCTGGATTGAGTTGCATTTCTGGATCGCTACTATTGGCGTTGTCTTGTACATTGCTGCGATGTGGATTGCCGGTGTAATGCAAGGCTTGATGTGGAGAGCTTTTGAGCCAGACGGAACATTGACTTATAGCTTTGTAGAATCTGTAAAAGCTACTTATCCTTTCTACGTCATTCGCTTGGTTGGCGGCCTTTGTTACCTGTCAGGCATGTTATTAATGGCATTCAATGTATTTAAAACCGTTCAAGGTAAAAAATTCGTGAATCCTCCAATCCCATTGGCTACTGTCCAACACTAAATAGGAGAAGAAAATGTCTAAAGAAAATAAATTCTTTTCCCATGGAACTATTGAAAAGAACGTGGGCTGGTTGATTGTTGCGACAATTATTGCCGTATCGATTGCTGGTTTAGTCCAAATCGTACCGCTGTTTTTTCAGCACTCAACCACTGAACCTAGTCCTGGCATTGCGCCTTATTCAGCCTTGCGTTTAGCTGGGCGCGACATTTATCAACGCGAAGGTTGTGTTGGTTGCCATTCCCAGCAGATTCGTACCCTACGTTCAGAAGTCGAGCGCTACGGTCCTTACTCATTGGCTGGCGAGTCTGTATATGACCACCCATTTTTATGGGGAAGCAAGCGTACAGGTCCTGACTTGGCGCGTGTTGGCGGTCGTTACTCTGATGCATGGCAAAGCATTCACTTGAATAATCCTCGTGATGTAGTGCCCGAGTCAGTTATGCCTTCATATCCTTGGTTAGCAAATAATGCTGCTGATGCATCTAATATTCAGTCTCATATGGTTGCAATGCGTCGCTTAGGTATTCCTTATACAGATGAAGATATTGCTAACGCTCCTAAAGAGTTGGAAGGCAAGACAGAAATGGATGCTTTGATTGCTTACCTTCAAGGTTTAGGTATTAATCGTCGATACATTACTGTTGATGAGGTAGTTGTTAAGTAATTTACTTAACAACTAAAGATATATGCAAGACATCACCCCATACCTCTCGGCTTTCTCGACAGTAATTGGCTTGGTATTTTTTATAGGAATCGTTTGGTGGGCCTGGTCTTCAAAAAGACAGGCCGCCAATGAAGAATCCGCCGAACTTCCGTTCGATCTTCCCGATGAATTTAGTAAGGATAAATCATGAGTGACTTTCTTAGTGGTGGCTGGAGTACTTACATTGCCTTAGTGGCTTTGGTCGGTATTTTCTGGTGCATCTGGCTTTTATTTTCCCAACGTAAAGTCACAGTTGTTCACACGGCTGATGGCGAGGTTGCCGATACCGGTCACGTATGGGATGGTGATTTGCGTGAATTGAACAATCCGTTGCCACGTTGGTGGATGTGGATGTTCTTGCTCTCTTGCATATTTGGTTTGGTCTATTTAGTGTTGTACCCAGGCTTGGGTTCTTTCCCTGGAATCTTGGGTTACAGTACTCGCGGTTCACTGATGGAGTCCATGACAACATCTAACGATGAGCTAAAGCCTGTATATGCTAAATATGTCAACATGGACATCATTGATGTGGCAGCTGATCCAAAAGCGCGTGAAATGGGTCAACGTCTATTCTTGAATTCTTGCGCTCAATGTCACGGTTCAGATGCTGGTGGAGCTAAAGGCTTTCCGAACTTAGCTGATCATGACTGGCTCTATGGCGGTACACCAGAAAATATCAAGGCAACAATTACTTATGGCCGTGCTGGCGTAATGCCATCCTTTGCGGCCGTTTTGACTAGTGGTCAAATTAAAGATGTAGCGAACTATGTGCGTAGCCTCTCTGGCTTGCCTGCTGACGAGTTAAGAGTTGCTCGTGGTGCTGAAATCTTTAAAGCAAACTGCGTAGCTTGTCACGGCGGTGATGGCAAAGGTAATACTGCTATCGGTGCGCCTAACTTAACCGATAAGACTTGGTTGTATGGTGGTTCTGAAGCGACAATTACTGAGACTCTTACCAAAGGCCGTAATGCAATGATGCCCGCTCAAGACAAGGTATTAAGTCCTGAGAAAATTCAAGTATTAACTGCTTATGTATGGGGCTTATCTAACAACAAACCAGATCAAACTAAATAGTAGTGCCAAATAATTCGCCGGTGGGGAAACCCATTCCAATAGAAGTGATAGAGGAATCTCTTTACGAGGTCCGGCGAAAGATTTATCCGCGTTCCGTATCGGGTCTCTTTGCCCGGTGGCGTTTTATCATCGTCTTTGCAACTCAGTTGCTGTTTTACGGTTTACCTTGGGTGAGTTGGAACGGGCGTCAAGCCGTTCTCTTTGATTTAATTCAGCGTAAGTTTTACATTTTTGGCTTGGTCTTATGGCCTCAGGATGTGATTTACCTTACGCTGTTGTTAATCCTTTCTGCTCTGGCATTATTTCTGTTTACCGCTATTGCGGGACGTTTGTTTTGTGGTTATGCCTGTCCACAAACCGTATATACCGAAATCTTTATGTGGATCGAGCGCAAGGTCGAAGGTGATCGTTTTGCGCGTATTCGCTTAGATGGTGAAGAGTGGCCATGGGGTTTGCGTAAATGGCGTCTCAAAATTACCAAACACGCACTTTGGCTGTTGATCGCTTTTTGGACTGGCTTTACATTTATTGGCTACTTCACACCGATTGAGACCTTAGGTTCGGCCGTTCTACATCTTGCTTTGGGTCCTTGGCAGACTTTCTGGTTGTGCTTTTATGCTTTTGCGACTTGGGGTAACGCTGGTTTTATGCGTGAACAAGTTTGCAAATATATGTGTCCTTATGCACGCTTTCAAAGCGTAATGGTCGATAAAGATACCTTCTTGGTTACCTACGATAAAGTTCGTGGCGAGCCTAGAGGTAGTCGTAGCAAATCTGCTGATCACCAATCACTAGGTTTGGGTGATTGCGTAGATTGCAGTATTTGTGTGCAGGTGTGCCCAACTGGTATTGATATCCGCGATGGTCTGCAATATATGTGTATTGGTTGTGGAGCCTGTATTGATGCTTGCGATCAAGTCATGGAAAAGGTGGAGTATCCAAAAGGATTAATTCGCTATACAACTGAACGGGCTATAGAGGATAAAGAGTCCAATCAAAGTGCTATACGTCATATTCTGCGTCCACGGGTATTAATTTATATCGCATTTATTACGGTATTAACTGCCGCCTTCCTCATTTCACTTTTAACCCGCAATCCGTTGCGGGTTGATGTGATGCGAGATCGCGGAGCATTGGCTCGTGAAGTTGATGGTGTGAGGATTGAGAATATTTATCGCATTCAAATCATGAATGCCTCTGAAAATTCGATGAAGGTAAACATCAAGGCAAGTGGATTAGATAATCTCAAGATCTTGAATTCACAAGGCAAGGAAGTTGGTGTGATTGATGTTGCCCCTGCAAGCAATCAATTACTTCCTATTAAAGTTAGCGCCGAGATTGGTCAGAACGAGTCTGGTAATTACCCCATTCATTTTGATATTAATGCTCAAGAGCAGGATGGTGAAAAGATAATCACTAGAACCCGCGATGAAAAATCCAGTTTTTTTATTCCCCGCTAAGCTATATAGCGAAAGATGGAGAGATGAATATGTCAGAACATGAAGCCAATAAACCTTGGTGGAAGCAGATGTGGCCATGGTTATTAATCAGTGGGCCAGCTATTGCCGTGATTGGTTGTGCCATTACTATTTGGCTAGCCTACAACATGCATGCCGATGTAGCTCTGCATGAGGGCATTGCAAAGCAAGGCCTTAAAGTAGAGCAGGTTGCAAAATGAAATACCGCCTGTTCATCTGGATATTGTGGCCATCATTTCTAGTTTCAGGCTTAGCGGAAGGTCTTTTGTTTAGTATGGTGCATCCAGAAGATCTTTTATTCTTTGGTTACCATCCAGACATATCCGATGAGGGCATTTATACCATTGGATTTTTTATGATCTGGATGTTCTGTGCGCTCTCAAGCGCTTTGACTGCCTATATCCTTCCTGGAATTGAATCCAGTTCAGATGGCGTGCAAAAAGATCGTGGACTGCTTTAAAACAAAGATTTAATTTGCTTATTTAATACAATGAGTTCGCTCTGGATTTGGGATGCCAGCGAGCTCATATAAGCCATTCATATCAATGAGTTTGATATGACGTTGTTTGATTTGAATTAATCCAGATTCGGCAAAACGAGAAAGCATGCGACTGACAGTCTCAATCTGAATTCCTAAATAACTCCCAATCTCTACGCGACTCATTCGCAAGTCAAATTCATTATTGAGATAACCGCGAGCGGCTAAACGTTGAGATAGATTGAGTAAGAAAGAGGCCAATCTTTCTTCAGCACGCATTGTCCCAAGGGATAGCAAGTGGCGTTGATCTTGAGTTAATTCACGACTTAAGATGCGATGAAATTGGTGTTGCAATACAGGGATTTGACGGGCCAGATCCTCAAAAGCGTCATAGCGAATGATGCACACTTCGCTTTCTTCTAGAGCAATAGCATCGGATTGATAGTGACCGTCGCCAATGCCATCTAAACCCAAAATTTCTCCTGGTAGATGAAAGCCAATCACTTGTTGGCGACCATCCTCAAGACCATATTCAGTCTTAAGCGTTCCGAATCGCACACTATAAACAGAGGAGAGAGGGTCGCCATGGCGATACAGGCTTTCTCCTTTTTGAAGGCGGACGCGCTCTTTTACTAAGGTATCAATCTTGGCAACTTCAACGGTGTTTAGTCCCACCGGCAGACAAAACTGTCCCAATACGCATACTGAGCATTTGCTGGAGGGGGCATCGGAGCTGTTGAAATTCATATTTTGGATTGTAATTATGGGACAAGTTTATCCTAATGGGGTGAACCCCATATTTATAACCTTTAATTCTGGATTTTGTATTAATGCTTACCTCTAGTCTATTGTTGGCGGTTTTTCTGGGTTCCTTGGTGAGCGGGTGGCATTGCGCCTTAATGTGCGGAGGAATTGCTGCCGCGATCGAGCGTCCAACGCAGGTTTCCATCCCCCTCCAAAGTAAGTCTCAATTGTTTTATCTTCAATTAATCATGCACTTAGGGCGCTTAGCCACTTATGTATTACTAGGTTCATTGGCCGCTTGGATTGGTGTGGCGGTTTGGCAGCAAAATGTTCTGCCGCTCCAGCGCCCCTTGTTTGCCTTTACCTCCCTAATCCTGATTTTGATGGGAATTCGTATTGTTCGGCAGGGATCCAGGACTCCCTGGGTTTTTGGAAAGCGCATTAGTGCACATTTAGCTAGCTATTGGGCAAAGTTTTTAGGGCGGTTTGCTAGTGGCCCATCCCGCTGGTTTAGTGGAATGCTTTGGGGTTTGGTGCCCTGCGGGTTGGTTTATAGCGTGCTGCCCTTAGCCTTTTTATCGGGTGATGTCTTAACTGGTGCCGGACTCATGTTGGCCTTTGGGCTTGGGACTTTACCCAATCTTTTGCTGATTTCTAAATTTTCTGCCGCTCTGACACAGTTTGGACAGTACTTTTGGGTCCGTTCTTTAGCGGCCAGCCTCTTATTTCTTGCGGGAGGCTTTGGACTTTACCGCGCGTGGGTTCTACCGGATGCCTTATTAAAAGGTGGTTTCTGTATTACTTAGGATTTGTCTCAGACTGAATTGCCGCCTCAATACCTTGTCGGATATCGGAAAAAATGCAGTCCTGGGGTAGTGATTCTAAAAAGCCGCTTCGCCTTGCGATATCTAAAGGTTGATGATCCAAGCCGCAGGCGATAAGTCTGACGCCTTGCATTTTGCAGCACCGATCTAATTCTAGAATCGTATCCATCCCCGTTGAGTCGATATAAATCACATTCTTTAAATCAAGAATGAGAGTATTACTTGGAAGATTTTCTTCAATCTTTTCAAGAAGCTTTACGGCACCAAAAAAGATGGCACCATAGATTCGATAGGCATCAATTTCCCCTTGTTGATTTTTAAGGGTTGGAAAGTCTTTTGCGCTTGCAGCCTCGCATCGGGAGAGGCTAGAAATGCGATATATAAAAGTCACAAATGCGCACAATAAGCCGACCTCAACTGCTACTGTCAAATCCAGGATGACAGTGAGAAAAAAGACGCTAAACATCGTAATGAGATAGGGTAGGCGAAATTGTGAGGCATCAAAAAACTTTCTCCATTCACCCATATTCCAGGCAACGTACATCAAGATGGCTGCCAAACTTGCTAGGGGGATATTTTTAGCTAAGGGCGCACCAACCAGAATAATAATCAGAAGTACCAGGGCGTGGATGAGCCCGGAAATGGGAGTGTTCCCCCCGCTTTGTATATTCGTTACGGTTCTGGCAATCGTGCCAGTTGCAGGCATTCCGCCAAAGAAAGGAGATATGAAGTTTGCTATTCCTTGAGCCATTAGTTCCTGGTTCGAGTTATGCCTGTCGTGAATGATGCCATCGGCAACTCGTGCGCATAATAATGACTCAATCGAACCTAGTAGGGCTAGAGTGATCGCTGGCGCAATCATAAATTGTGCCGTACTCCAACTGACGGCCATCCATTGAAAGCTTGGTAGGCCGCCAGGGATGCCTCCAAAGCGACTACCAATAGTATCTATTGGTAGGCTGAAGATGCTGGTAATAACAGTTGCCAGCACCATTGCTACTACCGTACCCGGAAGGTGGCCTAGCCAACCCAGGCGACTTTGGAGATTTTTCCAGGCAAGAAGTGCGGTGAGGCTACCCGCAGCGATGGCTAGCGCTATCAGATTAACGGTGCCGGCAGCCGCATAAAGAGTCTGAATACTTTGAAAGAACTCAGCTGGCATTTTCACTATGGATAAACCAAAAAACTCTTTTACTTGAGACAGGGCGATTAAGAAAGCGATACCATTTGTAAATCCAATGATGACTGCAATGGGGATAAAACGAATCAGGGTGCCCAGCCGCATGAGGCCCATAACAAAGAGAAAGATGCCTGACATTGCAGTAGCAAGCAGAAGATTAGCTACGCCATAGCGATCCACAATGCCATAGACGATCACGATGAAGGCGCCTGCGGGGCCGCCGATTTGTACTCGACTACCACCCAATAAGGAAATCAATCCGCCCGCAATAATTGCGGTAAAAATTCCGGCTTCAGGTTTTAGGCCGCTGGCAATTGCAAAGGCCATGGCAAGCGGTAGAGCAACTACACCAACGGTAAGACCCGCAAAGAGATCCTTGGTAAATAAAATGCGGTTATAGCCTTTAAAAGAATCTAGTAATTTGGGGTGAAAAAACATTATGTCGGTAGGTTTAAAGATCTTTAATGATGTGAATTTGATTGCCAGCCCAGTAAGCGATCAGGGCGCAGAGTGCGCTTACCGTGGTTCCCCAGGCGATATCTATCATCGCAAGACGTGCAGGAAAATCCCGAATGACAGCTAAATTAGTGAGGTCATAAGTCATGTAGCAAAAAAATCCAAAGAGCGCTCCATATTGCACGGCATCGACCCAGGATTGCTTTGAAAGCGCGGGGATGATGACAAAAATACAAATACCTAGGGCATATAAAACATAAAATGCCAATCCTGCCAGGAGCTTTGGGTCAGTCGCCATGAGGGTGCCCATTTCATCGCGATAGAGATTTTTTGCAATACCAAGTAGCCATACCAAGTCAATGGCAAGCAGGGTAATGAGAAAGGTGAGATAAACCGCAAAATACTTGAGCAATTCGGATTCCCTTTGCATCTAATTAGGCTAATAATTAACATTATGATGTAAAGAGAAAAGAAGCGGTTCAATTTAAAGGGAGTAAATATGTTTAAGCATTTATTAGTACCTGTGGATGGATCTGACCTCAGTAAAAAATCCTTGAAGAAGGTTGCTGAGTTGGCAAAGGCTGATGGAGCTGCTGTGACTCTGGTGTATGTATCTGACCCTCTGCCTCCAATGATTTACTCGGATAGCACCATGGGTTATGGTGTATCGCAAAAGGAGCATAAAACAGCTTGTGATGCATATGCCAGAGATGTATTTAAGAAGGCGGTCACTCAATTGGGTGTTGGCATCGAAGTGAAGACGATGCATATTTCTAATAGCGCTTTGTCAGAAGGTATTTTGGCTGGAGCTAAAAGGGCTAAAGCGGATGTGATTGTGATGGCCTCACATAAGCGCACTGGCATTAAGAGTATTTTGTTAGGTAGCGAAACTCATGAAGTGATCGTGCATTCCAAATTACCGGTACTCGTTCTAGGTTAACTAGTGTTTTAGTCGTCATTCATTAGCGGCTACTTTAGTCTCTAATGAATTGACTGATAGAAGAGCTGCCTCAGTACTTAACTCTTGATTGGACTACCAAGTAGCAAAATTTCTCGGGTGAGCTGTCCGCTTTCGTTATCGCGCATAGACCACAAATCAAGCTGCATACTTGGTGCGTAAGGGTCGACATAGACGCCATCTTTCCTTAGTTCGAAATGTAAATGTGGTCCAGTAGATCTTCCAGTGGTACCTACATACCCAATTTCAAACCCACGACGGACTTCATTGCCGACTTCCAATTCAGGGTTAAAGCTACTCAGATGGGCGTAATAGGTATGGTAGCCACCAGGGTGTTCCAAGACGATTAAATTACCAAATGCCCCGCTAAATCCTAGATGAACTACTTTACCGTTGGCAACGCTAAAGATTGGGGTTCCAATTGGTGCTGCATAGTCAATTCCCATATGTGCGCGATAGCGTTGTCCAGGGGCAGTAGTAGCAATCTTGGCTTTGGATTTGGTACTCACCGTTTTGCTTGATGCTTTTCTTCCGACTGGTACGTTACCCACACCACGAGAGATGCGGCGATAACTTAAAGGATTTGTCCAAAATGTGCGTTCAATTGATTCGCCCGTTCCAGTAAAAAACCCTCCTGGAATATCACCGCGATCAAGCCAAAAGGCGCTGGCATAAACCTCATTGGTTTTTGGGTCCATAATTTCTGCAGCCCAAATTTGCGCCCATCTATCTTTATCGCCAAAATCGACAATCAAGCGTACAACGCTATGGGTATTTTCGAGAGAGTTATTCTCTTCGGCATAAATTTGTTTAATCAGGGAATTTAAATCCCAGACAAGCTCCACTGGTAATTTATCGCCGACTTTACGAGGATCGTAGAGAACATCTTTTAAGGGAATTTGAATTTCTGTATAACGCTTTGCTTCATCTTTTAAGTAATCTTGCTGAATAAGAAAGCCACCAACAGCCGAGGGTGTAAAAGTCCAGACCTCAGTTTTTGGATCTTGAATGGGTCCATTCATGATGCTTAAAGAATCAAAACGATTTCGATTTCCAAAAGCAGCTGCATAAGGAATGCAATCTCCGCGCATATGCGAAAAGAAGGTTTTAGTTTGGTTTTTAAAGAATTCTGAAAATTGCTTGTTTTCTATGCCAATATTTTGTGGCAGGTTATCTTCATTAAAAGAACGGTGCATACAGCCGCGTGCGATTCGGTAGTCTAGATTTCCAGTGGTATCCGCACTTAATTCTCGTTCACTCTTGCGCTGAAATAATTCAGGATTAAGACTCATACTGCCTTTGGAGTACTTGTCGGCAGATAAATCCTTAAAGCCAACCTGCTTACCGCTTTGAATGACAACTTTTTTTCGGGCCTGACTATTTTTGCTGGTGTGTTGAGTCTGGGCTTGAGCGCTGGTAATCAGGTTTGGTCCCGTTAGCTGGACTAGGCCGAGCAACGCTACGCTGATCAATGAGATTTTCCCTCTGGAGAGTAGGGTTGGGCGAGTTGATTGCATTTTCACAAGCTAATTATCTAATAATGCAAAGGTATACCCAAAAAAGAATGCTGTATTGCAACAATTTATATGGGGGTATTGCCGCTACTTCTGCACTGGGGTATTTAGGAGAGATCTTTAAGGTGAAGTTTGCGTAAATGAGGGGCAAAGCGATAGGTGATAGCTACAACAGCAATGGTTGCTACTCCACCAAACAAAATTGACGGCACGAGCCCAAGAATGCCCGCGGCCAACCCTGACTCTAAAGCACCTAACTCATTGGATGAGCCAATAAATATTCCATTAATGGCGCTAATTCTTCCGCGCATATGGTCAGGTGTTGTTAGCTGCATAATGCTCCCACGAATGACTACTGAAATCGAATCAAAGCATCCTGAGATAAGTAGAAATAGCGCGCAAAGCCAAAGGTTACTTGAAAGACCAAAAGCAATAATGGCAATACCAAAACCTGTCACAGATAAAAATAGCTGCTTACCAGAATCGCTTAAGGGTGGATATTTCGCTAAATAGATGCCCGTAAATACGGCGCCCGCTGCGGGTGCCGCCCGTAAAATCCCCAGGGTTTCTGGGCCCGCGTTCAGCACTTCTTTAACAAAGGCGGGAAGTATGGATACCGCACCCCCAAAAAGTACTGCAAACATATCAAGCGCCATGATGCCTAAAATTAACTCATGGCCCCTAACGTAGTGAAAGCCCTCCAAAAAGCTTTTTAAAAAATGCCCAGACAGATTGCCGCTGGTTTCACGTTTTGCATTAATAAAAGAAACACCGTAAAGCCCAAGCGCCCCACATGCAGCCGCTAATGCATAAGTCCATCCCAAGCCAGCAAGGCCAATCATGAGCCCGCCAAGTCCAGGTCCTGCTACCACGCAGACTTGGAAGGCTGAAGAGGCGTAGGCGGTATAGCGCGCCAATTCTTCCCTGGGAATAATTTGCCCAAAAAGTGCGTGAAATGACGGTCGTAATAGAGCGCGTCCAATCCCCATAAAAGCAACGGCCGTATAGATCAATGGCACTGGCTTTGAAAACCAGTCCAATGCAATGGCCACTAAAAATAAAGCCACCCCAATATGAATTGCACAAGCAATAGCAGAGATAAGTTTTCTGGAGTGATGATCAACAGCATGACCAGCGTAGAGCGCCAAAATGAAATAGGGCACTAGCTCTGCTAACCCAATTAATCCTAGAGAAATCACGCTATGGGTGATTTCATAAAGATGCCAGCCTACCGCTACCATCATGATTTGATAGCTTAGGGTTGCCCCTACCCGATAGAGTAATAGGGTTCTAAAAGCTTTACCTGCGCTCATCTATTGAATATCACCGAAATTAAAAAATCATTTGTAGGGGGATGGTTAAAAAATATAGGGCCCAGTTGAAAAGTGCCATGAGGGGCTCCATCCACAATGTCCCGATGATCCCAGTGAAAACGAGCGCTAATACAATATAAAAGCCCCAGGGCTCAAGTCTTCCGAGTGCAATGGATTGGCGCGCAGGCAGCAATCCCGCCAATATGCGTCCACCATCAAGGGGTGGTAGGGGAAATAAATTAAAAACCAATAGTCCAATGTTCCAGCCTATCCCGGCTTTGGCCATTCCAATAAAGAATGGTTCGTTTAATCCGGTGCCCAGAAGAATAATGAGAATGCTCATCCAAACGAGGGCTTGGATGAAGTTTGATCCTGGCCCCGCTAAGGCCACCCAAATGGAGTCAATTTTTGGATTTCTCAAGTGATCAAAGCGGACTGGGACTGGCTTTGCATAACCCACTAAAAATGGGGATCCCGTTAATATCAAAACAAGGGGAATCAGAATGGTTCCCATGGGATCAATATGCTTTAAAGGATTCAGGCTGACCCGCCCGAGGACATAGGCAGTGTTATCGCCAAATTTGCGGGCAGCGTAACCATGGGCCGCTTCGTGAATAGTGATGGCAAAAATCAAGGGAATCGCATTTATGGCGACCGCTTGAATAGAGTAATCTGTAATCATCTCGATATGATATCGATTAGAGCAAAAGGCAGCGAAAGATATATATTGGAACCCGGGGCATCAATTAGTACTACCCCGCAAATAGAGATGCTTTTGGGTGCAGTAGATGCCCGTAAACGGGATTTAAGGGTGTAAAAGCCAGGATTGTGCCGATAGTGGATAATTGGTGGATTCATCAAACTGTTAACAAGGATTTAGTATGAACGAATGGCATAACGAATCTAAAGACGTAATCAATAAAAAGATTATTACCTTGATTGTGATGTTGGCTGCAGCTACCTGCTTGGCTATTCTGTTTGCCTTGGTTGCCGCTCATACTGGCTACGTATTCGGTTAATCTAGTTTTTAATGACCAGCCATCGCCAACCTGCGGTATTTGCTGGGCATGGCAGTCCGATGTACGCCATCGAGCCCAATCGTTACACGGATGCTTGGGCTGCTTTAGGTAAATCTCTAAAACGTCCTGATGCCATCTTGGTCATCTCGGCGCATTGGGTAACTCGAGGTATTTGGGTTACCGCAATGTCTAAACCCAAAACTATTCATGATTTTGGTGGATTTCCCAAGGCTCTATTTGATATTCAATATCCTGCGCCAGGCAGCCCCGCCCTCGCTGACCGTGTTCAAGAATTGCTGAATGTTCCGGTTGTTCTTGAAGAAAATGAGTGGGGTATTGATCACGGCGCCTGGTCTGTTTTGAAATATCTTTATCCGAATGCGGATGTTCCAGTTGTTCAGTTGAGTTTGGATGGCGCTATGTCTGCGCGTGAACATTACGAGTTAGCCAAAAAACTGCGCCCGTTGCGCGATGAAAATATTCTGATCTTGGCTAGCGGCAATATAGTGCATAACTTACGAACCATTGATTGGCATGATGATGCAAAACCCTTTCCATGGGCAAAAGATTTTCATGAATTTTTTGTTTCGGAGATGCGCGCTAAACATCACGAGACCTTAATAGAGTGGGAGCGTTATGGCGAAGCGGCCCATCTATCTATTCCTTCACCAGAGCATTATTGGCCAGCACTCTACACCCTTGCTTTACAAGGTGATAATGAGCATGCCAAAGTTTTGGTAGATGGCATAGAGATGAGTTCTATCAGCATGTTAAGTTTTTTAGTTCAATAGAACTTGCAAATGTGGCTCTCAGTGCTGGCAATCTTTTGTGGTGCAGGCTTTGGAGCCTTGCTAAGGGCTGCTTTCAATTTTTTAACCGTCGGAGTGAATTCTGAGATTCCTTTGGGTACCCTTACTTCAAACATGGTGGGTGGATATTTAATCGGCCTTGCACTAGCATTCTTTGGCAATAATCCCCACCTGTCCCCAGAGTGGAGGCTATTAGTGGTGACCGGTTTCTTGGGTGGTCTTACAACTTTCTCCAGTTTTTCTGCGGAGGTAGTGGGCTTCATTCAGCGTGGGGATATGACCTGGGCTCTTGGTACCGCGTTTACCCATCTGATTGGTTCATTAGCCCTGACTTTTTTGGGCATCCTCACTTACCAAGTTCTTAAATAATTGGTGGCTTGGTAAAGGCATTCTGTAGATAAGTCTGGCCTATACGAGGCCTAGGGACCCAAGAATTGCTCCTAGCCCAATTAAATACAGTGGGTGAACACGTGTAAAAAAGGTAATCGCAATCGCTCCAATTGTCAGGATATATGCGGAGAGATTATGGTCAAGATGAAGTGCTATTTCCCAGGCTGAAGCTAAAACCAAGCCAACCGCCAAACCTGCGGCAGCATATTGAATTGTTTTCTGCTTGCGCAGGTCTTGCATATTATTGATGTGGCGCTGTACAAAATAAATGATCACTGACGATGGCCAAGAGATTGCTATGGTTGATATCAAGGCTCCCAATATTCCGCCAACGTGCCAGCCGATGAGGGTGATAGTTAAGAAGTTTGGGCCTGGGGCTGCATTGGCAATTGCAAAATAATCTGCGAAAGTTTGCGCCGTAATCCAATGGCCTTGGGTCACCGATAGTTCATAAAGCGCAGGTAGTAATGCATTGACTCCGCCAAATGCTAAAAAGGAGAGGGCGGAAAACTTGATAAAAAGACTGATTAACGTATCAATGAATGGACTAAGCACGCGTAGCCTTTTTCCATGCGAGATAAAGGGCAATTGGTAATGTGATGAGCACTACCCAACCTAATCCCTGCTTAAAGTACAGCGCCGCGATCAGCGTAAGAAGCGTGACGATGAGCATTGGTGGATAACTGAATTCAGTACGCATCATTTTGAAACCTGTACTGCCCACTAAACCAATGCCTACCGCTGATACTCCTCTGAGCATGCCTTGCACCATTGGCATATAGCTGTAATGGTCATACAAGAGTCCAAGAAGGATCACGATAGCGATGGGGCCCAGTATTAATCCTAGGATAGCCGCTAGAGCCCCACGAATTCCTGCGTAGCGGCTTCCTACGCAAACGGCCAGATTAATAATATTGGGGCCTGGTACAAGCTGACAGATGCCTAGCATGGCGCTAAATTCTTCTGAGCTTAGCCACTTCTCTTTCTCAACGAGAGTACGTCTTGCCCAAGGCAATACTCCACCAAAACCAGATAAACCGATTTTGCTAAACCCGATAAAGAGTTCAGTAGGCGTCAGTGTTTTCAATTGACTTATGGTTTGAATGGATATGGAAGAGGTTTGTTCTCCAACCATGACTCTAGAGTTTCTACGATACCTTTAGAGAAGGTGGCAAAAATGGGTTCGGCAATAAAGCCTAGATGGGGCGTTACTAATAGGTTGGGTGTATTTCGTAGCGCATCATTTTGAGGTAAAGGCTCAACATCAAATACATCCACCGCTGCCTGACCTGGTCTGCCAAGCGCTAATCCCTCTTGGAGATCAGTCATATTGATCAAGGCTGAGCGTGAGGTGTTGATCAAAATAGAGTCTGGCCTCATTAAAGCTAATTGATCTGCGCTGATGAGACCCTTAGTTCCTGGTCCAGCAACTAAATGCATGCTGACTACTTTAGAAGTTTTTAGGAGCTCCTCTAGACTTACCGATTTTGCATTTACAGCTGCAGCGCGTTCAGGCGTCATGCGTGGACTCCAAGTCACCACTTCCATGCCAAATGCAGCTCCTACTCGAGCAACACGACTACCAATGGCGCCCATACCCATAATCCCCAAACGTTCTCCCGATAGCATGGGGAGCACTGAGAGCTCATCACGCCATCCACCCTTTGAGATCAATGTATTTTGTTCAATCAAACGCTTTGAGGTACCTAGAATGAGAGCCCAAGTAAGCTCTGCAGTTGTTTCTTTTGATGGGCCGCCTGGTGTGCAGGCCATAGGGATATTTCGAGAAACTAAAGAGGCCGCCTCAAGAGTTCCATTGCGCTCTCCAGTAAACATGAGGAACTTCAGTTTAGGTAGGCGCGCGATCATTGCCTCGTTAAAAGGGGATCGATCTCGCACTATGGCGATAGCATCCGCATCTTTCACGGCTTCATATAAAGCTTCATCACGCAATGGCTCATGATGAATTGTGAGATTGGAATATTGGTCTAGCTTGTCCCATTGGGAAAAATGGCGCAGGGCACGCTCGTAATCACCGAGAATGACAATGTTGGGTAATTTGATCATAGTGGGCTGATATTTTTATGGGGTGTTAGGAAAAAATCTAATCCACTTCTTTGGGGATATTTGACGTGTCTCGGACTCAGTTTTATGTTTTGCATTAATCTTATGGTGCAAAAGAATTCTACTATTGATGAGCAATTTATTTTTATGAGGGAGTACCTATGATTTTGGAGCACTGTGATATCGAGATTGACCCTGCCAAGAGCGCAGAGTTTGAAGAGGCTATTTTGCGAGGGGTAGAAACGGTTATTGCTAAATCCAAAGGATTTCGAGGATACAAGGTTAATCACAGTGTAGAAACTTCAGCCCGCTATCTGCTGTTCATCTACTGGGACACTTTAGAAAACCATACTGTGGATTTTCGTGGCTCTGAGGCGTTTGCCGATTGGCGAGCTATTGTTGGTCCATTCTTTGCCAAGCCTCCAGTAGTAGAGCACTTTACTTTGGTGGGTAAGTCGGCCTAAATGAAGTTGACCCCAACGTTGGTCGCTGCATTTATTACATTCATTATTTAGGTAAGGCGCAATTTTTTTCTAATCGACTGCTCTACTGGAATGGAATCAAGGTTCGGTTCAAGTGCTTCGCGCTCATCAAAGACAAAGCAACTGCCTTTGTAGTGCGCGGAGCCCACTTCTTCGAAGTACTTCAGAATTCCGCCTTCTAATTGGTAACTGTGTTCCATGCCAATTTCCCGCATGTACAGCCCAGATTTTTCACAGCGAATTCCGCCAGTACAAAAACTCACTAAGGTTTTATCGGCTAACTCATCTTTATGGGAGGCAATGGCTTTTGGAAACTCGGTGAATTTTTCAATATTAAAGTGCAGGGCATTTTCAAAAGTGCCGTAATCCACCTCAAAAGCATTTCTAGTATCAACCATTACTACTGGGCGACCCAAATCATCTGCTCCACGATCAAGCCATTCTTGTAATTTCTTTGGTGTAATGAAATTCGCACGTCCTTCTTCCGGACGAATCATAGGATGATTCATGCGGATAATTTCGTTTTTTAGCTTAATCAGCATTTTCTTGAATGGCTGATCTTCGGACCAACTTTCCTTAGCTTCAATGGTTTTAAAGCGTGGGTCAGTGCGTAGCCACTCCAGAAAGCCACGTAAAGCATCTTCATGACCTGCCAGGAACAGGTTTATGCCTTCACCAGTGAGCAAAATCGTACCCTTCAAATGACGGGAATTACACTCCACGAGCATTTTGGTCTTTAGCTCTGGCAACTCATCCAAACTGACAAATAAATAGGCTGCAATATTCAAAATTGGCTTCATGGTGACTCTCTTGTGGCTATGGCCTCTATTATCAAACAACAGTCGTTTCAGGTGGTAATCTTAAGGAACCTATAAGAAGGAGACTATTAATGTTTTTATTATCCAAAATGGCCAAAAGAGCCTTATATCTAAGTTTCATAGCCCTAGGATTGAGCCAGATTGCTAGTGCTCAGACGGCAGGGGTTGGCACTTGGCCTACTCAAAAACCCATTCGTTTAATTGCCGTTTTCCCAGCTGGTGGGTCAGTAGATCAGGTGGCTCGCATTATTGCCCCAGCTTTGCAGGCAGAACTTAAGCAAAATGTCATTGTTGAGAATATTGGCGGTGCTTCAGGGGTAATTGGTACCTCTGCATTAGCCAGGGCCGAACCAGATGGCTATACCTTCGCAGTGGTCTTTGATACGCATGGCGTGAATCCTAGTCTTAAAGATAAGCTTCCCTATGACACTACTAAAGATATTGCGCCTATTACCTTAATTGGAACCTCCCCAATGGTTTTGGTGGCCAGCAAAAGCTCGGGCATTACCAGCTTTAAGCAATTAGTTGAGTTATCTAAGAAGAAAGAGAAATTTAACTACGGCTCAATCGGAATTGGTAGCTTAGGACATCTTGCTATAGCCCGCTTGGCACAGACCGCTGGTTTTGATTGGAATCACATCCCCTATCGTGGGGGCGGCCCTTTAATGCAAGATGCCTTGGGCAGTCAGGTCCAATTGGCAGTGGGTTCTTTGTTTCTAGTGAAGCCGCATATTGATAGCGGTGGGGTGATTCCGCTGGTGGTTACCACCGCAAAACGCTCCCCTGAATTGCCAAATGTACCCACGATTGCTGAAAGCGGTTTCCCAGGGTTTAATGCGCCGGCATGGTGGGCAGTAATTGCTCCAGGAAAAACACCCCCAGCGATTATCAATGCCATGAATCAAGCGCTGGTTAAAGTTTTAAAGACGCCTGCGATTGCCGAGAAGTTTAAAGTTCAAGGAATTGAAATTGTAGCCAGTAGTCCTGAGGCAACGCGTGAGTTCATTGGCAAGCAAGTCGCTATTTGGGGCAAATTTGTCATTGAAAATAATATTAAAGAAACCGGACAATAAGAGGGAAAGATGTCAGAGCGTTTAATTCCATATCAACCATTAGATCTGGCTGAGCCAAAAGAATTGGTTTCGGCTATTCGTAAAAGACGTGGTGGTCAATTTATTAATTTGGATCGCATGTTATTGCACAGCGCTCCAATTGCCGAGGGCTGGAATCATTATCTTGGCAATATTCGCAATCAATTAGACTTGGATCCAAAGTTGCGGGAGTTGGCCATGTGTGGGGTAGCGGTTCTGAATGGTGCCGAATACGAATTCGCTCATCATGCCCCTCTCTTTAAATTGGCTGGAGGCACCGAAGAGCAGGTTGCGGCATTACGAATGATCGGTCTGGACAGTTTTCCTTTGGAGCTCTTTAGTCAAGCCGAAATAGATGCTGTTGATTTAACGGTTCAGATGACCAGAAATATCAAGGTTGATAGGAAATTGATGCAACAATTACGAGATACCTTGGGCAATACCAAGACTGTTGAGTTAGTGAGTGTTGTTGCAGCCTACAACATGGTGTCGCGATTTCTGATTGCCTTAGATGTGACTCCTGAAGATCCACACTCTATTTAATTTCATTTTTATTATGATTCGTAATATAAAAACTATTATTCCAGGAGTCGCTACCTCTGATGGCGCAGGCGTTAAGTTGAACAGAAGTCTGGGCGGCCAGGAAAAACTCAGACTCGATCCTTTTTTGATGCTCGACGAGTTTTCTTCAAACGATCCAAATGACTATGTCGCAGGCTTTCCCGCCCACCCTCATCGTGGATTTGAAACCGTTACCTATATGCTTGAGGGGCATATGCTCCATGAAGACCATTTGGGTAATCAGGGACATTTAAAAAGCGGCGGTGTCCAGTGGATGACTGCTGGTAGTGGGATTATTCACTCTGAGATGCCTCAGCAAGTCAGTGGGGCAATGAGAGGGTTTCAGCTTTGGATTAATTTACCGGCCAAGGAAAAGATGAAGGCGGCAGGATATCAAGATATCCAAGTGGAAAATATTCCTCGCGTCTCTTTAAGTCATGATGATTATGTAAAAGTGATTGCCGGCACTTATGAAGGCGAAGGAAAATCGATTGCTGGACCTATTGGCGGAATCACAACTGCGCCTCTTTTTTTAGATGTACATTTATCTGCGAATTCCCAATTCGAACATCCAATAGCGCAAGATCACAATGCCTTTATCTATATTTACGAAGGTGATCTTGAAATTGGCGAACCTATGCAGTTAGCGCCTAAGCAAGCGGCAGTTATTCTTGGTGAGGGTGATCGGATTAAAGTAAAGTCGGGTCAGCAGGGCGCGCAATTTATAGTCTTGGCTGCATTACCTCTTCATGAGCCCATTGTTCAATACGGCCCTTTTGTTATGAATACTCGTGAAGAGATTGAGCGGGCTATTGATGATTATCAGAACAATCGTCTGACTACTTCATGATTCAAGCCCTATCGATTCCATCCATGATTCATTGGGATGAGGGTGGTCAAAGCTGTGAGGCGCAATGGCGTTCTGAGAATGGCATTCTCCCTCATAAGAGGGTGGTAATTGCCGATGACACTCTGACGGCGGATAACGCCTATCGCCTCGTGTGCGAGGGAACTGCAATTCTCTGGAAGGGCGATTTTCAGAATGCCCGACAACTCTTACAGGCTTTAGCAAGGCGGGTAGATAAACCTTCCAAGAAATCTAAAAGAGTCGATAGAGTTGAAAAAGAAAAAACCAAGAGCTCGCTCGATACCTTTAATTTACATCGCCTAGCGCAGTCGCAACGGGCGCGAATTTTAGGAATGCTGCTGATTCAAATCAATGCAGATCAGAGTATTTCTTTAAGACGTGCTCCAGATGTTTCTCGGGCCTGTCTTGAGGCCTATGGGGAGCAATCCCACTCTTATGTGATCTCATTACGTGAATTGCTTGGAGTAATTAGTGCCCACGAGTGGCGCAAGAATGGCGTACCCATCTTGGCAAGGGGAGATGAGGCAATTTGTATTCATCCGCATTACGGCGTCTTTTCGCCAGTTAGAGGTGAATATATACAGCTAGTCTGCAATACACCCTGGCCGCAAGCAATTCACGCACACTCGATTGCATTTGATATTGGTGCTGGCACTGGCGCTTTATCTGTTGTTTTGGCGATGCGAGATATTCAAAAAATTATTGCGACAGATATAGACGATAGGGCGATTGCCTGTGCCAAAGATAATATTGAGCGATTGGAATTGGGCTCTCACGTTGAAATTCAAAAGACGGATTTATTTCCATCGGGTAGAGCAGCTCTAATTGTTTGTAATCCACCATGGTTACCAGCAAGACCAAGTTCTTCCTTAGAGCATGCCATCTACGACCCCGAGAGTCGCATGCTAAAAGGTTTTCTGGCGGGGCTGAAGAAGCATCTTTTGCCCGAGGGCGAAGGTTGGTTAATTCTTTCCGATCTGGCAGAGCATCTGGGTTTGCGTACCCGGTCAGAATTGTTGGAATGGATTGAGCAAGCAGGACTCCGTGTTATTGGTCGAGAAGATACGAAGCCTGAACATAAAAAAGTATTTGATCAAACGGATGCTTTGCACAAGGCTAGATCGGCTGAGGTCACTTCTCTTTGGCGCTTGGCTGCTAGCTAGAAAAACAAAACCCCTCCAAGAATCAGAGGGGTTTGTCTTTTAAATGGTGGAGCCGGCGGGAATCGAACCCGCGTCCGCAAATCCTCCACAACAAGTTCTACATACTTAGTCATATCATTTAATTTAGCCAGCTAGTCACAGATTGACATGTTCCACGATGGCGATTCACTAAATTTTCGAACCATTCCCCGTGACATGAAATGGTCTTATCTCTTGTAAATGACCCTGATGTAGCTTTCGCTACCTAACCCAAGAGAGAATCAGTTCAGGGGCAACCGCAATTAAGCGGCTAGTGCGAAACGTTCGTCGTTTGCAGTTATTACATTCCCATTGATTTACGAGATAACGGGTCCTCGGTATGCCCTTGCTGCTTTGTAATCCACGTCGAAACCATGTCGGCCCCAGAGTAGTACATGCATAAGAAACCCTATTTTAAGGCTGTTAGCCCTAAATTGCTGAATATCTTTTAGACCCTATTAGGAAAGATGATTTGCATTAAATCAAGCGGGTTATCTACCAAGAAATCTGCTCCCCATGTTTCTGGGTGTTCTTCGCAGCCGCAATAACCATAAGTAGCGGCCACAGTTTGCATACCAGCCGCTTTGCCTGCCACGATGTCCCGCAGGTCATCTCCTACATAAATAGATTTTGTAGGATCAATCTGAGCAATTCTAGCTGCATGCAAGATGGGTTCGGGATGAGGCTTGGCGTGTGCTGTCGTATCACCAGAAACCGTTGATACCGCTCTTTGACGCAATCCCATGAGATCGGTTAAGGGATTAGTAAATCGCTCATGCTTGTTGGTGATAATGCCCCAGGGAAGCTTGGCATCATCCATTTTGGTGAGTAAGTCATCAATTCCATCAAATAACCTGCTATGTACAAACAAGGCTTTTTGATAATTCTCAAAAAATTCATCGCGTAGGGCGCTGAAATCAGGGTGATCGCTACCAATTCCAAATGCACCTTCAATTAAGCCTCTTGCTCCTGCAGATGCGCAAGGACGCAGTATTTCATAGGGTTTAGGTGGGAGCTTGCGCTTAATGAGGAGCTGGTTTGCCGCGGCAACCAAGTCTGGAGCGGTATCGGCCAGCGTGCCATCCAAGTCAAAGAAAACCCCGTGATAGGGGCTCAGATTTGTCTGGCTCATTTACGAACGGCAATCATGTAATTCACATCCACATCGTCGCTCAAGCTGTAAATTTGGGTGATAGGGTTGTAACTCATCCCTTTCATACCAATCATCTCTAGTCTGGCATGACGGGTAAAAGCAACTAACTCAGAGGGTTTGATGAATTTAGCGTACTCATGGGTGCCTTTTGGGAGCAGTCTGAGTAGGTATTCGGCGCCGATAATAGCAAATAAGTAGGATTTTGGACTGCGATTTAGGGTGCTAAAGAAGAGTGTGCCACCCGGTTTACATAGTCTGGCGCAGGCTTGTACTACTGAGGCCGGATCAGGAACGTGCTCCAACATCTCCATGCAGGTCACCACATCGTATTGTTCTGGCTGCTCTTGAGCTAATGCTTCGGCTGAAATAGCTCTATAGCTTAGGTTGGCACCAACCTCAAGGGCATGTAATTCAGCAACTTTGAGGGCTTTTTCAGATAAATCTATGCCACAGGTATCGGCGCCTGATTGAGCGATGGATTCCGCTAGAATTCCTCCGCCACAACCTACATCCAAGACTTTCTTGCCATCTAGCTCAGTAAAGGACTTGATCCAAGAGAGGCGAAGGGGGTTTATGGCATGTAATGGCTTAAATTCGCTATTAGGATCCCACCAGCGATGGGCTAGGGCACTAAATTTAGCAATTTCTGATTGATCGACGTTCATAGATATCTTGAAATAGTGGCAAATACTTGGAGTAGTTACAAATATAGCGGAAATAAAAAAGCCCGCGTTAGCGGGCTTTTTTAAGAGTAAAGCGAATTACTTAGCTGTACCAACAACTTCGATGTCGGTGCGGCGGTTCTTAGCGCGGCCTTCAGCAGTTGCATTGCTTGCAACTGGATTGCTCTTGCCTTTTGATTCTGTGTAGATACGGCTACCGTCAACACCTTTAGCTGTCAGGTAAGTCTTAACTGACTGAGCGCGACGTTGGCCGAGAGCCATGTTGTATGCGTCTGTACCGATGCTATCTGTGTTACCAACAGCAATAATAACTTCCAACTTGATCTTGCTTAAGTCAGCAGCGATCTTGTCCAAAGTTGCTTTGCCTTCTGGCTTCAATGTTGACTTGTCAAAGTCATAAAGTGTGTCAGCTTGCAAAGTGATTTTGCTTTGGCTAACGCCTTCAGGGGCTTTGCCACCGATCCAGCCGTCGCAACCAGGGAATGCAGTTGCAGGTGTCCAGTTGCTATCACGCCAGCACAATGTGCCAGAAGAATCTTTCCATGCTAATGAGCCGTCAGCGTTGACCCAGTTATCGATGTCTGCAGCAAATGTAGCGGTTGCGGAAACGGTAATAACAGATGCAACTAACACTTTTAGGGTTTTGTTCATTTTTAGTCCTCAAAAATCTCTTTTTAATTAAAGTCAAACTTAAATGTAATTCGCCCTACTTTGAAGCAAAAACCGCAAAGCGACACATCTCAATTTCGTACAAACTGACAGAATCTTAGCATAGGGGCTACCCGTCATCAAAATGATATTATTTCCAAATGGAACAAGCCGCTAAAGAAACACTACCAATATCCCTAGAAGACGAAATGCGGCGGTCCTATTTGGACTACGCAATGAGCGTCATCGTCGGCAGAGCCCTGCCAGACGTACGTGACGGCCTCAAACCGGTTCATCGCCGGGTCTTATTCGCGATGTATGAATTAAACAACGATTGGAATAGAGCTTACAAAAAATCTGCCCGCATAGTTGGCGATGTGATCGGTAAATATCACCCACATGGCGATTCTGCGGTGTATGACACGATTGTTCGTATGGCTCAGGACTTCTCTTTGCGCTATATGTTGGTTGACGGTCAGGGTAACTTCGGCTCGGTTGACGGCGACAATGCAGCGGCAATGCGATATACCGAGATTCGTCTGCGTAAGATTGCGCATGAGCTTTTGGCTGATTTAGATAAGGAAACGGTCGATTTTGGGCCAAATTACGACGGTAGTGAGCAAGAACCCCTAATTCTTCCTGCAAAAGTACCCAATTTACTCATTAACGGTAGCTCAGGTATTGCGGTGGGTATGGCTACAAACATCCCCCCCCATAATCTGGATGAGGTAGTTACAGCCTGTTTATATGTCTTGCATAACCCTGAATGCACGATTGATGAGCTCATAGAGATCATTCCAGCCCCGGATTTCCCAACGGCTGGAATTATTTATGGCGTTCAAGGTGTTCGTGAGGGCTATCGCACAGGCCGTGGCCGTGTAGTAATGCGGGCTAAAACGCACTTTGAAGATATTGATAAAGGCGCACGCCAAGCGATCATCGTTGATGAATTGCCGTACCAAGTTAATAAAAAGAACTTACTTGAGCGTATTGCCGAGTTAGTGAACGAGAAAAAAGTTGAAGGCATCTCTGATTTGCGCGATGAATCTGACAAGTCAGGTATGCGCGTAGTCATTGAGCTCAAACGCGGAGAAGTTCCTGAAGTTGTTCTCAATAATCTTTATAAGAGCACTCAGTTACAAGATAACTTTGGTATGAACATGGTGGCTTTGGTAGATAACCAGCCACGCTTGTTAAACCTCAAGCAGATGCTTGAATATTTCTTGCAGCATCGTCGTGAAGTCGTTACACGTCGCACGATTTTTGAATTACGCAAAGCTCGTGAACGTGGTCACGTATTAGAAGGTTTAGCGGTTGCCTTGGCAAATATTGATGAATTTATTGCCATCATCAAAGCTGCTGCCAATCCTGCAATTGCCAAGCAAGAATTGATGGGCAAAGCTTGGGACTCTTCTATGGTGCGCGAGATGTTGGCGCGTGCAGAGACGGATACCCCAGGTGGTCGCAATGCGTATCGTCCTGAAGGTCTATTGCCTGAGTACGGCATGCAAACTACTGGCTTGTATCGCTTGTCTGATAGTCAAGCGCAAGAAATTTTGCAGATGCGTTTGCAACGCTTGACTGGCCTTGAGCAAGACAAGATTGTGAATGAGTACAAAGACGTAATGGCTGAGATTTCTGACTTGCTTGATTTGCTCTCTAAACCAGAGCGCGTTACACAAGTGATCGAAAGCGAGCTTAAAGAAGTTCAAGCAGAGTTTGGTATTGCTGGTGGAGACAGTGGTAGACGTTCATTTATTGAAATGAATGCTACTGAACTCTTTACAGAGGATCTAATTACTCCGCAAGACATGGTAGTCACGCTTTCCAATACTGGTTACATGAAGAGTCAGCCATTGAGTGAGTACCGTGCGCAGAAGCGTGGGGGCCGTGGCAAGCAGGCTACAGCTACGAAGAATGAGGATTGGATTGAAACCTTATTTGTAGCCAATACGCATGACATCATTTTGTGCTTCTCAGATCGCGGCCGCATGTATTGGCTTAAGGTATGGGAAGTGCCGCAGGGTAGCCGTATCTCCCGTGGCAAACCTATCGTCAATATGTTCCCATTGATCGAAGGCGAAAAGATTACTGTGATTCTGCCAATCAAAGGCTACCAAGATGATCATTATGTCTTTATGGCGACAAGCTTAGGCACCGTGAAGAAGACGCGTTTATCTGATTTCTCTAATCCCCGTAAGGCCGGAATTATTGCAGTGGACTTGAATGAGAATGACTTCTTGGTTGGCGCGGCGATTACTGATGGTAAGCATGATGTGATGTTGTTCTCTGATGCTGGTAAAGCAGTACGTTTTGATGAGAATGATGTTCGCCCAATGGGTCGTACAGCACGCGGTGTACGCGGTATGAATTTAGGTGAAGGTCATCAAGTTATCGCAATGTTGGTGGCTCCAGCCGAAGCAGGTGAGGCATCTGAGGGTGTTGATGCTGGCACAGTCGATGTAGATGCTGTCAGTATCCCTAACAGCGTGTTAACGGCAACTGAAAATGGTTACGGTAAGCGCACTCCAATTGGTGAATACACACGTCATGGTCGTGGTACTAAAGGTATGATTGCGATTCAGACATCTGACCGTAACGGTAAAGTTGTTGCTGCTGCCTTGGTATCTCCTGAAGATCAAATTATGTTGATCACTACAGGCGGCATCTTGGTGCGTACTCGTGTTTCTGAAATTCGTGAAATGGGTCGTGCTACTCAAGGCGTTACTTTGATTAATGTGGACGAAGGTACGCGTTTATCAGGTTTACAGCGCATTGCCGAAGGTGACTCTGACGATGAAAATGATGCTGAGGAAGTGCTAGAAGGTGATGTTGCCGCCGATCCAGCTGTCGATTCAAATACTAGCGAAGCTGGTGATGCCTAATCGGCATTCATAAGGGACCAATAATTCATCATGACGTTTGACCGCCGCATTTTTAATTTCGCTGCGGGGCCTGCTACCGTACCTGAAGAGGTATTGCAGCAGGCTGCTGATGAGCTACTGAATTGGCAGGGTTTAGGCGCTAGCGTAATGGAGGTAAGTCATCGGGGTAAAGAGTTCATGGCTCTTTATGAGGAAGTCTTGCAAGACTTGCGCACCTTGATGAGTATCCCTGATACCTACGAGATCTTGCTATTGCAAGGTGGTGGCCTTGGTCAAAATGCGGCTATACCAATGAACCTGATGCCCTTAGCCAAAAATGGTCCTAAGGCGGATTTTTTGGTGACAGGAATTTGGTCGGAAAAATCTTACAAAGAAGCCGGTAAATATGGTGTTGCGCATTTAGTTGCTTCATCTGCTGACGAAAAATTTAATACGATTCCAGCGCGTTCTACTTGGCAGTTATCTGATGATGCTGCTTATGTGCATTATTGCGCAAATGAAACTATTGGCGGGGTGGAGTTTCCGGATGTGCCTGATGTTGGTAGTACGCCATTGGTCGCGGATATCTCTAGCAATATTCTCTCTAAAGAGATGGATATCACTAAGTGCGGTGTTTGGTTTGGTGGGGCCCAGAAAAATATTGGACCATCGGGCGTAACAATTCTGATCGTACGTAAAGATTTGCTTGGTCACAGCATGAAGATCACGCCATCGATTTGGGATTGGGCAAAACAAGCAGCTAATCAATCCATGTTAAATACGCCCCCAACATTTGCTATCTATATGGCTGGCCTTGGATTTAAATGGCTATTAAAGCAAGGTGGCGTAAAGGTAATTGAAAAACGCAATCAAGAAAAAGCGGATTTGCTCTACAGCTTTATAGATCAAAGTAGCTTGTATGAGAATCGCGTTACTAAAGAATATCGCTCACGAATGAATGTGACATTCTTTCTCAAAGATGAGAATCTCAATGCCGAGTTTTTGGCGCAATCACATGTAGCCGGGTTAGTGGCGCTGCGTGGTCATAAGGCTGCAGGCGGTATGCGCGCTAGTATTTATAACGCTATGCCGCTTGAGGGTGTAAAGGCCTTGGTTGAGTTTATGCGCGACTTTGAAAGACGAGCTTAATGAGTACTGAAGAACAGCGCCTAGCGCCTTTGCGTGAAAAGATTGATTCTTTAGATGCGCAGATTTTAGATTTACTCACAAAGCGCGCACAAGCGGCGCAAGAGGTTGGTCACGTTAAGGGCGGATTTGCTTCTCCAGTGTTTCGTCCTGAACGTGAGCGTCAAGTTGTTGCGCGTTTACAAGGCATTAATGCAGGCCCTTTACTTCCCGATGGTATTGCTGCCATTTGGCGTGAAGTGATGTCTGCTTGCAGAGCATTAGAAGCTCGTCAAACCATTGCTTATCTTGGCCCAGTTGGAACTTTTTCTGAGCAAGCTGCACAAACCTATTTTGGCCACTCCATTGCAGGCTTGCCTTGCGTCAGTATTGATGAAGTATTTAAGGCGGTTGAAAAAGGGGCGGCCCAATTTGGGGTTGTGCCTGTTGAAAATTCAAGTGAAGGCGCGATCTCACGTACCTTGGATTTACTGCTCGATTCACCAATGCAAATTAGTGGTGAGGTAGTTTTGCCGATTTATCATCACCTATTAACTAAAAGTGGCACTCTGGATGGTGTGACAACGGTTTGTGCGCATGCGCAAGCGCTTGCGCAATGCCAACAGTGGCTCAGCGAACATGCACCACAGTTAAAACGCCAAGCAGTGAGTAGTAATGCCGAAGCTGCGCGTATGGCTGCAGCAGATCCCACTTTAGCGGCCATTGCTGGTGATCCTGCGCAAGTGGCTTATGAGCTACAAGCGGTAGCCTCGCGCATTCAGGATGATCCACATAACCGTACGCGTTTCGTCGTGATTGGTAGTTATCTCTGTCAGTCAACAGGGCATGATCAAACTTCGCTAGTGCTTTCGGTAGACAACCAGCCTGGAGCCGTACATCGTTTGCTGCAACCCCTTGCAAAGCATGGCGTCTCCATGAATCGCTTTGAGTCCCGTCCTGCACGCAAGGGTACATGGGAATATCACTTTTATATTGATGTTGCCGGGCACGCTGATGACGCTAAGGTGGCAAAAGCTTTAGAGGAATTAAAAGATACCGCAGCCTTTTATAAAAAATTAGGCTCATATCCACATTCGGCAACTTAATTGCCGGGTACTTACAGAATTATTTCATCATGACTTCAAAGTTGGGTTTAAAGCATATTCAAGCCATTGCGCCATATGTTGGCGGACGACCGATTAGCGAAGTTGCTCGTGAGTATGGTTTGGATGAAAGCAAGATTGTCAAATTGGCGTCCAATGAAAATCCATTGGGCATGCCAAAGTCTGCGCAAGAAGCTATCCTAAAAGCAGCTAGTGAATTAGGTCGTTATCCAGATTCCAATGGCTTCGAATTAAAGAACGTTCTCTCGGAGCGTTTGGGAGTGCCTACAGATTGGATTACTCTGGGCAATGGTAGTAACGATATTTTAGAATTGGCTGCTCGTGCAGTTGCACAGGCCGGCGATGATGTTATTTTCTCTCGCCATGCTTTTGCCGTGTATCCACTTGCAACACAAGCAGTAGGCGCACGGGCTATTGAAGTGGCCCCAACTGATTCTTATGGTCATGACTTAGATGCCATGCTCAAAGCTATTAACGCTTCCGGTGATAAGGCGAAATTGGTTTTCGTGGCGAATCCCAATAATCCTACTGGTAGCTATTTAAGCGCTAAAGAGATTGAAGATTTTTTATTGGCAGTTCCATCTCATGTTGTGGTGGTCTTGGACGAAGCCTATAACGAGTACCTTACTCCCGAGCAGCGCTATGACGCCATTGCTTGGGTTAAGCGTTTCCCCAATATGATTTTGTCACGCAGCTTTTCTAAAGCTTATGGCTTGGCTGGCCTACGTATTGGTTATGGCGTTGCACAACCCGCTTTGACAGATTTGCTCAATCGCATTCGCCAGCCATTTAATGTCAACAGCCTTGCTCAAGCTGCAGCGATTGCCGCATTTCAAGACACAGCTTTTTTACAGCAAGGTTTTGACATTAATCGCAGTGGTTACGATCAACTCACTAAAGCCTTTGATGAGCTTGGACTCATTTATTTACCATCAGCCGGTAACTTTGTACTAGTGAAGGTTGGTGATGATGATCAGGCTGGGGTTCGCATTAATTTAGCCTTATTAAAACGCGGCATTATTGTTCGTCCTGTAGGCAATTATGGTTTGCCACAATGGTTGCGTATTTCTATTGGTTTGCCGGAGGAGAATGCTGCTTTCATCGCTGCTCTTCGTGATATTTTAAATTCAGCAAAATGACTATTACTAAAACCATCACCAATTTCGGTACTGTATCTATTGTTGGCGTTGGTTTAATTGGCGCCTCTTTAGGTTTGGCTCTCAAGCAAGCGGGTGTCGTAAATCAAGTCTTAGGTGTAGGACGTAGTAAAGAGAATCTAGATCAAGCCTTAAAGATGGGCGCGATAGATGGCGTAGTCGATTTGGTTGAAGCTGCCAAACATTCCGATGTCATTGTTCTGTGTGTCCCTGTTGCTCAGATGCGCGCTGCATTTGAAACAATAGAGCCTTACTTAGAGCCTAAGACGATGTTAACCGATGCTGGTAGCACCAAGGGCGACGTGATTTTGGCGGCCAAAGAAGTGCTGGGCAAGAAAGCTTGTCAGTTTGTGCCGGCTCATCCAATTGCTGGTGGCGCACAGCATGGCGCTGTGGCAGCCAAGGCCAATCTCTTTGAGGGTAAGCAAACCATTATTTGCCCTTTACAAGAAAACTCACCAGAAGATACCGCTTTGATTGAAGGTTTTTGGCAATCAGTGGGCGCAGTAGTGAAGAGGATTTCTTCTGTTCAGCATGATGCGATTTATGCGGCTGTTTCACATTTGCCACATATTCTTTCTTATGCCTTGATGGCTAGCGTGATTAATTCAGAAGATGCAGAGCAAAAGCTTGATCATGTTGGCGCAGGTTTTAAAGACTTTACGCGTATTGCTGCCTCTAGTCCAGAGATGTGGCGTGATATTTGCTTAGGCAATCGCACCTCTATTTTGAAAGAGTTGGATCAGTATTTAGCAATCGTTCAGCATATGCGTAAATTGATTGCGGATAATGATGGCACTGGCCTAGAGAAATTATTTAAAAAGGCTAGCCAAGCACGTCAAGATTTGGATGTGATTTGATGAGCGGTTTACCATTCACTGAGATTGGCCCATTTACCCGAGCTCAAGGTTCGATTGTTTTACCGGGATCAAAAAGTATTTCAAACCGCGCATTGCTTTTGGCCGCGCTTTCATCTGGTCAAACTACTCTAAAAAACTTATTGGATGCTGATGACACGCAAGTTATGCGTAACGCTTTGCGTCAATTGGGTTTGGTAGTTGAGGATCTGGAAAATCATGTTTGTGTGGTTGATGGTTGTGGCGGGAAGTTTCCTATTCGTGAAGCAAATCTCTTTATGGGAAATGCCGGAACCGCTATTCGTCCTTTAACGGCTGCCCTTGCAATGCAAGGTGGAAGCTATCGTTTATCTGGTGTTGCGCGCATGCATGAGCGGCCTATTCGTGATCTGGTGGATGGCTTGTGTCAAGTCGGTGCTGATATTGCTTACGAGCTTGAAGAGGGTTACCCACCAATTCAGATTTCTGCTGCAGCGATTCATATTCAGGATGTTGTAAAGGTACGCGGAGATGTATCGAGTCAGTTTTTAACTGCACTCTTAATGTCTTTGCCTTTAGTTGCTAAGGACCCCGTTCGCATTGAAGTGATTGGGGAATTAATTTCCCGGCCATATATTGAAATTACTTTGAAGTTAATGGCACGTTTTGGTGTGCAGGTTCAATGTCCAGATGCGCAGTCTTTTGTAATCCCTGCCAATGCAGGTGGTACGGTTTATAAAACTCCCGGCCAGCTATTGGTAGAAGGGGATGCTTCATCAGCTTCTTATTTCTTAGCTTTGGGTGCAATCGGTGGTGGCCCTGTTCGCGTATTGGGCGTAGGTAGTGACAGCATTCAGGGTGATGTGGCATTTGCAGATGCGCTTGGTCTAATGGGAGCCAAGATCACTTCAGGTGAAGATTGGATTGAAGTATCGGGGGTTAAAAATCCTAATGGAAAGCTCAATGGCATCACTATTGATTGCACAGAGATTCCCGATGCTGCGATGACGCTGGCGATTGCCGCTTTATTCGCTGATGGCCCTACACGCTTAAATGGCATTGCCAGTTGGCGCGTCAAAGAAACCGATCGCATAGCAGCGATGGCAAAAGAGCTCAAGAAGCTAGGGGCTATCGTGGAAGAGGGTGCGGACTATATTGTTGTAGAGGCACCCCCATCTTTTGCTGACTGGCGTTCGCCATCTGAGGGCATTGATACTTACGATGATCACCGTATGGCAATGTGCTTTTCTTTAGCGGCTTTTGGACCAAATGCCTTAAAAATCAATGATCCTAATTGCGTAGCTAAAACCTTCCCAACATATTTTTCTGAATTTGAGGCCATCGTCTCCTAATGCCTAATGACTGAACTCCCTATTCCTGTAATCGCTATTGATGGGCCTACCGCCTCGGGAAAGGGGACGGTTGCCTCTTTGGTGGCTGAGAAGCTGGGCTTTCATTACCTAGATAGTGGTGCCCTGTATCGCTTGGTAGCTCTTGCTAGTGAAAAAGAGGCAATTGATGCCCAAAATGGCCCAAAACTGGGTGTTTTAGCCCAAAAACTGGTGATTTCCTTCGAAAAAGGGCAAATTATCCTAAATGGCGAGGTGGTTACGGAGACCATTCGGACGGAAAGCATTGGTTTACGGGCCTCCGCAATTGCGATTCACCCAGAAGTGAGGCAGGCTTTGGTCGGTGTCCAGCAGGGTTTTCGGAAGGCTCCAGGCCTAGTGGCTGACGGTCGGGATATGGCTAGCGTGATATTTCCGGATGCTAGCTTGAAGATTTTCTTAACCGCAACTGCCGCTGCCAGAGCTGAACGTCGGTATAAGCAATTGATAGCTAAGGGAATTTCTGCTAAACTCGACGTCCTGTTGCAGGATTTGCAAGAGCGTGATGCTCGCGATAGTAATCGTGGAGCAGCGCCTTTGTTGATTGCTCCAGGTGCGCAAGTACTTGATACGTCAGAGTTGTCGATAGATCAAGCAGTGAAGACGGTTTTGGATTGGTATCAATCAAAGCTGGCTTAATTATTGCAAGAAGTAGATGTAGAAGTAAGGTAGTTGTTTTGGTGTCTTAAGAAACTCCACAACGCGATTGATCAAATTAGCGTGTTTCTTGAGGCTTTTATAACCTAACCCGTCGGGCCTTCTGACGGCACAAAGTGAATATACATGTCTGAATCATTTGCAGAATTATTTGAAGAATCATTAACCCGATCGAATATGAAGACCGGCCAAGTTATTTCGGCTGAAGTTCTTCGCATCGACCATAACTTCGTCGTTGTTAACGCTGGCTTAAAGTCTGAAGCGTTTATTCCTGTTGAAGAATTCCATAACGACGCTGGAGAAATTGAAGTAGCTCCTGGCGATTTCGTTTCTGTTGCTATTGACGCCCTTGAAAATGGCTACGGCGATACCATCCTCTCACGTGACAAAGCTAAGCGCTTGGCATCATGGATGAATTTGGAAAAAGCTCTTGAGCAAGCTGAGATCGTTACTGGTACTGTTACCGGTAAGGTTAAAGGTGGCTTGACAGTGATGGTTAACGGTATCCGCGCATTCTTGCCTGGATCACTCGTTGATACACGTCCTATTAAAGACACTAGCCCGTACGAGGGTAAGACCATGGAATTCAAGGTCATCAAACTCGATCGCAAACGTAACAACGTAGTGTTGTCACGCCGCGCAGTGGTTGAAGCTAGCCAAGGCGAAGAGCGCGCTAAGTTGATGTCCAACCTCAAAGAAGGTAGCGTTGTTCAAGGTATCGTTAAGAACATCACTGACTACGGCGCATTCGTCGACCTCGGTGGTATCGACGGCCTCTTGCACATTACCGATTTGGCATGGCGTCGTGTGCGTCACCCAAGCGAGATGTTGACTGTTGGTCAAGAAGTTACCGCTAAGATTTTGAAGTTCGACCAAGAGAAGAACCGTGTTTCACTCGGTGTGAAGCAACTTGGTGATGATCCATGGGTCGGTATCGCACGTCGTTACCCACCAAACACCCGTTTATTCGGTAAAGTAACAAACTTGACTGACTACGGTGCGTTCGTTGAAATCGAGAGCGGCATCGAAGGTTTGGTACACGTTTCTGAAATGGACTGGACTAACAAGAACGTTGCTCCAAGTAAAGCTACTGCATTAGGAACCGAAGTTGAAGTAATGGTTCTGGATATTGATGAAGACAAGCGTCGTATTAGCTTGGGTATCAAACAGTGCAAAGCAAATCCATGGGAAGAGTTCTCACGTGCTCAACAAAAAGGCGACAAGCTTACTGGCGCAATCAAGTCAATTACCGACTTTGGTGTGTTCATTGGCTTGCCTGGTGGTATCGACGGTTTAGTTCACCTCTCAGACCTTTCATGGAATGAGCCAGGGGAAGAAGCTGTTAAGAGATACAAAAAAGGCGATGAAGTTGAAGCTACTGTATTGGCAATTGATGTTGAGAAAGAGCGTATCTCTCTCGGTATCAAGCAACTGTCTGGTGACCCATTCAACAACTACACATCTGTAAGTGATAAGGGTAGCCTTGTAACTGGTACTGTGAAGAGTGTTGATGCAAAGGGTGCAACCATCCATTTGGCTGATGAAGTTGAAGCTTACTTGCGCGCTTCTGAGATCTCAACAGATCGCGTTGAAGATGCACGCAATGTATTGAAAGAAGGCGATACCGTTACTGCGATGATTATTAATATCGATCGTAAGTCACGTAACATCAATCTTTCGATCAAAGCTAAAGACAGCTCTGACCAACAAGACGCTATGAGCAAACTCCAAGGTGATGCGCAGTCCGGCACAACCAACTTGGGTGCTTTGTTGAAAGCGAAGTTGGACAATCAAGGCTAAATCAATATCGCCGCTTTCCACGTGGGAGGCGGCGGTTTTTATTGATAGACCATGTCAGATCAAGAGCAACAAGCAATCACTCGCTCCGAACTCGTGGAGAGCTTGGCGGAACAATTTCCCCAGCTTTTACCTAGAGACGTAGAGCTAGCTGTGAAAACATTGCTAGACACCATGACTCACGCTTTAGCTGAAGGCAAGCGAATTGAGTTACGCGGTGTTGGTAGTTTTGTTTTGCACCATCGTCCAGCACGTACTGGGCGTAATCCAAAGTCTGGTGAGAAAGTATTGATCCCAGAAAAACGGGTTCCTCACTTTAAGCCTGGTAAAGAGCTGCGTGAACGTGTTGACTACAAGCCTTTAAAGCAAGCGAGCCCTAAAGAGGGTTCCGGTGCTTAGTTCCGCATCACCTATACAGTGGTCCAAGCGGACCATTTTTTTATTTAAGTTCTGTACATCATGATTCAGATTGCAACCTCCTGGCTGCTTTTGCTCCCCGTCTTATTTGGTTTGGGTTGGTTAGCGTCCCGCTGGGATTTGCGTCTTGAAAATCGGATGGATGAGCGTGAGCGCTTGCAACAACAAAGATCCACCTTTAAAGGCTTGAGCCTTTTATTGAACGAACAACCTGACCAGGCGATTGAAGCTTTGGTAAAAATTGCTCAGTTAGATCCTGAAACCATTGAATTACATTTTGCCTTAGGTAATTTATTCCGTCGCCGTGGTGAAACTGAACGTGCGATTCGGGTTCATCAACATTTGGCTGGGCGAGATGATTTGAAGCCACGTGATCGGGATCATGCCGCCTATGAATTGGGTCGTGATTTTCTCCGCGCAGGTCTACTGGATCGCGCGGAAGCATCTTTGAATCGGGTGGGTGAGGGTAAGTTTGCCTCTCCCGCTAAAGAGAGTTTGCTAGAGATGTATCAAGTGGAACGTGACTGGAAAAAAGCCATCATTGCCGCTAGAGAATTAGAGGTGTTGCAGGAGAAATCACATAGTACTGAGATCGCCCAGTTTTATTGTGAATTGACTCATGAGGCCTTGCGTCGTAAAGACTTGACCGATGCAGAGCAGTCTATTCAAAACGCATTACAGGCCGTGCCAAATCATGCAAGAGCATTGATATTGCAAGGGGACTATTTGGTTGCGATGGAGCGTCCCGCCCAGGCTATTGATGCATGGGGCCTAGTGATTGAAAAACATCCTGCCTATGTGCATTTATTGGCGGATCGCTGGATGCAGGCCCATGCTGCTATTGATAAAACAGATGCTGGCCTGGATCGCTTATGTGATTTATTGAAATCCCAAGGATCGGGAGAGTTGCTCGACATTGTCCATAAGCATTTAATGAAAATTCGTGGACCTCAAGCTGCTAATGAAATGCTCTCTGCAGTAATGCAACATTCCCCAAGCTTAAGCGCTTTATCTAAGTTGGCGGAAACGCGTTTGGTGATCGAAGAAGGGTATGCGAACCCAGAAAGAATCACTGAGCTTCAAGCAATCTTGCGTTTATTAACGCAGCGCGCTACAAGTTTGGCGCGCTATACCTGTGGCAATTGCGGCTTTCGCGCTAGACGTTTTTATTGGCAGTGTCCTGGATGTAATCATTGGGAGGCATACTCCCCAAGACGTAGCGAGGGCGCCGCATTAAGCGGGCCTTCTATGTAAAAAAAGACTTGGAGATATCTTGAAAGTCACCATCATCGGTAGTGGATACGTCGGACTCGTTACAGGCGCATGCTTAGCAGAGCAAGGCAATAATGTTTTCTGTCTAGATTTAGATCCTAAAAAAATTGACATTCTTAATTCTGGTGGCGTTCCTATTTACGAGCCTGGCCTAAAAGAAATGATTGAGCGCAATCGCGCCGCCGGTCGTTTGCAGTTTTCTACCGATATTGCCGCTTCTGTTGCTCATGGTGATATTCAATTTATTGCTGTGGGAACTCCACCGGATGAAGATGGTTCGGCGGATCTGCAGTATGTGGTTGCTGCAGCTCGCAACATCGGTCGCCATATGACCACTGCTAAAGTGATTGTAGATAAATCCACTGTTCCTGTAGGGACAGCTGATAAGGTTGCTGCTGCTGTAACTCAAGAGTTAGAAGAGCGAAATCTCAGCCCAGAGCTCTGCTCTGTAGTTTCCAATCCGGAATTCCTAAAAGAAGGCGCTGCTGTTGAAGACTTTATGCGTCCGGATCGGATTGTGATTGGCACTTCTGGTGCTGCTTCTGGATTGCACGCTAAGGAGCAGATGCGCAAGCTATATGCCCCCTTTAATCGCCATCATGAACGTACCTACTACATGGATGTCAAAAGCGCAGAGCTCACAAAGTATGCCGCTAACGCGATGCTGGCAACCCGCATCTCCTTTATGAATGAATTGGCTAACCTTGCCGATTTAGTGGGCGCTGATATTGAGGCGGTACGCCAAGGAATTGGTTCAGATTCCCGCATTGGTTATGGTTTTTTATATGCGGGCACCGGTTACGGGGGCTCTTGCTTTCCAAAAGACGTGTCAGCCTTGTCTAAAACCGCTATGGAGTACGGCAGGGATCTGAAGATCCTCGACGCTGTAGAAGCGGTTAATGAAGCGCAAAAAATCATCCTGATCGAAAAGATTGAAAAACGCTTTGGCGCTGATCTGTCTGGTATGAAGTTTGCCTTATGGGGATTGGCATTTAAACCCAATACTGACGATATGCGTGAAGCCCCAAGCCGTGTGATTATTCAAGAATTGGTCAAGCGTGGTGCCCAAGTCGTAGGCTATGATCCGGTTGCGATGCCAGAAGCAAAACACTGCTTAGAAGCGGATTTTGCAGGTAATCCTGTCGGGTTAAATAAGGTCTTACTAGTCGACGATCCAATGACTGCTGTCGATGACTGTGATGCTTTAGTCATCGTGACTGAGTGGAAAGCTTTCCGCAGCCCAGATTTTGAAGTATTGATGGAAAAACTCAAACGCGCCATTATTTTTGATGGCCGTAACCTTTATGAACCTGCCGCAATGCAAGAATTGGGTATTGAGTACCATGGTATTGGTCGTCATAACTAGGTAAGTTAAATTAAGCTACATGCAATCTAGTAATTTAAGTCAACAAGTGCATTTAGAACATAAAGCCATTTAATAAAAGAAAAAGTCTTCACGTGGAAAAAGCTAACCGAGAACAATTTTCTAAAGCCCGCTTATTGGTAGTGGGTGATGTCATGTTGGATCGCTACTGGTTTGGTGATACGCATCGCATCTCTCCTGAGGCGCCAGTTCCGGTAGTGCAGGTCGGAAAAATTGATGAGCGCCTAGGCGGTGCGGCTAACGTTGCCCGTAACGTAGCCGCTCTCGGTGCGAAGACAACAATTTTGGGTGTGGTGGGCCAGGATGAGTCGGGACGGCGTGTTTCTGAATTGCTCAAATCTAGCGGTGTTGATAGCCAGCTTGAAATTGATGCCAAAGTTCCCACTACCGTAAAGCTGCGTGTGATTGCCCGTCAGCAACAATTAATTCGTTTGGATTTTGAAGAGACCCCTAGTGAGGCTGCTTTAGCCCATAAATTAGAACGTTATGAAAAGTTACTCGGCGATGCCGATGTGGTGATTCTGTCGGATTACGGCAAAGGCGCGTTAGGTCAAGTGGCACTCATGATCGAACAGGCTAGGGCGCAACATAAAGTGATTCTCGTGGACCCTAAGGGCGATGACTATGAGAAGTATCGTGGCGCTACCGTTTTAACACCTAATCGAAGTGAGTTGCGTCAGGTGGTGGGGCAATGGACCAGCGAAGAAGATTTAACCCATAGAGCACAAGATTTACGTCGCTCACTAAATCTTAAGGCGTTACTTTTGACTCGCTCCGAAGAGGGAATGAGTTTATATACAGAGTCAGGCGTTAGCCATGTGAAAGCTCAGGCGCGTGAAGTATTTGATGTATCTGGCGCTGGTGATACGGTAATTGGCACTTTAGCAGTAGCTTTAGCTGCTAAATGGCCATTGGAAAAAGCCATGGCTTTGGCCAATCGTGCTGGTGGAATTGTTGTTGGGAAGCTTGGTACGGCAACTGTTACTTCTGAGGAATTGCAATGACCATTATTGTCACTGGGGCGGCTGGATTTATTGGCGCCAATATTGTTCAAGCGCTCAATGCGCGTGGTGAAAAAAATATTATCGCGGTCGATGATTTACGTCCCGCTGACAAGTATCGCAACTTGGCGGATTTAGACATTATTGACTATCTTGATAAAGATGAGTTTTTAGAAGCATTTAGAAGTGGGCGACTCGGTAAAGTTCGAGCGGTTTTTCATGAAGGAGCTTGTTCTGACACGATGGAGACTGACGGTATCTTCATGATGGCGAATAACTATCGTTACACCATAGATTTACTCGATATCTGTTCGGCACAAAAAGTGCAATTGTTGTACGCTTCATCAGCGGCAACTTACGGCGGTTCTGATGTCTTTGTAGAGAGTCGTGAGCATGAAAAGCCATTGAATATTTATGGCTACTCTAAGTTCCTGTTTGATCAAGTAATACGTAAGCGTTTTGCTGAAAATACTACTACTGCGCAAGTGGTGGGTTTTCGTTACTTTAATGTTTATGGCCCGCGCGAGTCCCATAAGGGTCGGATGGCTTCAGTAGCTTTTCATCAATACCACCAGTACAAAAAAGATGGTCACGTGAAACTCTTTGGTGAATATGGTGGCTATGGCCCTGGTGAGCAAAGTAGAGACTTTGTGTCAGTTGAAGACGTCGTTAAAGTCAACCTGTTCTTCTTAGATCACCCTGAAATTAGCGGAATCTTTAATTTGGGTAGCGGCCGCGCTCAACCCTTTAATGATGTGGCGCATGCAGTAGCAAACGCTATGCGAAAGCTTGATAACGCGCAACCTGCGACTCTTCAAGAATTAGTGAAAGAAAAAGCCATTGAGTATATTGCGTTTCCAGATGCGCTTAAAGGGAAATACCAGTGCTTTACTCAAGCTGATTTAACTAAGCTACGCGCTGCAGGATATACAGAGTCATTCTTAAATGTTGAGCAAGGTGTAGGTCGTTATATCGATTGGCTATCTGCGAATGCAGGATTTTTGGCGAATCCTTTGGATAGTAAGTAAATATTAAAGATGGGTAAGTATTTAGTACTTGCCCTCTGTCTTTTTAATCTACCTGTTTTAGCTCAGGTTTTTGATGTTCCTCATGCTGACCAAACTGCTACAAGAACTTTATTGGTAGAGGCGCCTAAGTCTCGTGCGGTAGTGTTGCTTTTTCCAGGTGGGGGCGGTCTATTGCGTCTTCATGAGGGTGGATCCACTAGAAATAAACATACTTTTGTACGATCCTTAGATCTTTGGTCTCAGTATCAAATTAACGCTGTTTTAGTAGATACCCCTTATGATCTCGGGGATGTAAGGCGCGGTGATTTACGTGGTCAAGCTGATCATCTTCAGAGGGTCAATGAGGTTCTGAACTTCTACCAAGAAAAATTGCATTTACCCATATGGATATTTGGCCATAGCATGGGTACATCAACCGCTACCCATTTTGCTAATTCCATAAATCCTTCTTCTAAAGCGCTTTCAGGAATCATTATTGCTGGGACTATTAAAACAGCCTCTTTAGATGAGGGCGTCGTTTTACCAGTATTAGCAATACATCACGCGCAAGATTCATGCCCCAGCTCGCTTCCTGAAAATGCCTCTCGTATTGTTAATGAGAGATCAAAAAAATTGATTTCTGAGTTAGAAATTATTGACGGCGGAATTAGTGAAGGTAATATTTGCGATTCTTTTGCCTATCATGGCTTTAATCAAATTGAATCAGAGTTGGTTAAACGCGCTGCCCAATTTATCTTGAGTCATTAATTTTTCCATTTTTCCCTCTGACCTGTAAGAGTTTACTTAGGGCAATAGACCCAAATATTGATTGGTGAGTAATTTGGAAAAATTGGTCAACCACCTACTAACTAGCTACGTTTTAAAAAATCCACGCACATTTAATATCCGTGGATTATTTATTTAACAATGGAGAGTGGATGGTTAACAAACGCACAATATTAGAATCGGGCTGCCTTATAAAAACTATGGTGCTTTGGGCAGTACTGGGATTTTCAGGGGCATTTGCTGCGCCGATTAATGTCAATACAGCAACTCAATCTGAATTAGAAAGTATTAAAGGTATTGGCCCTTCTAAAGCAAAAATGATTATTGCCCAGAGGGTAGAGGGAGGTTATTTTGAGGATGCCAAAGACTTTCAAAAGCGCGTTCGTGGTATTGGTAAAAAAACAATTGAAAAAATGATGAATAACGGTCTTACTATAGAGTCTGTAGATTCAATTGGTAAGCCTGATGGCAGTAGGGATAAACACGGTTCGAGGGCGAACAGGCGCGCCTCTCGAAGCAAGGAAAATCCCCGCAACGTTTCTGAGCCCACATGGTCAAATCATCAAAATTAAGTCAATACATCCCTAACTGGGGTTGCGACTAAAATACCAAGATGAGTACACCTGCTTACCTTACTATTTCCCAAACCGTGGGCAATACCCCGCTCGTTCGCTTACAACGAATTCCAGGCCTTGAAAATGAAGGACGAAATAATGTCATTTTGGGAAAGCTAGAGGGTAATAATCCAGCTGGGTCGGTGAAAGACCGGCCTGCGCTATCGATGATTCAGCGTGCCCAAGAGCGCGGTGAGATTAAGCCAGGTGATACCTTAATTGAAGCAACTAGCGGCAATACTGGGATTGCTTTAGCCATGACCGCAGCGATGCTTGGTTACAAAATGATTTTGGTGATGCCTGAAAGCCAGACGATTGAGCGGCGTCAAAGTATGGCCGCTTATGGGGCTGAGTTAATTCTTACGGCGGCTTCTGGTGGAATGGAGTTTGCAAGAGACTATGCTTTCCAGTTGCAAAAAGAAGGCCGAGGTAAGTTATTGGATCAGTTTGCAAACCCCGATAATCCTCGTGCGCATATTGAAACTACTGGTCCAGAAATTTGGCGAGATACCGATGGGCAAATTACCCATTTTATTTCGGCAATGGGAACTACCGGAACAATTACTGGTGTTTCGACTTACTTAAAGTCTATGAATCCCGATATTCAAATCATTGGGGCTCAGCCTGAAGAGGGTTCGCAAATCCCCGGCATTCGAAAATGGGCGCCAGAATATTTGCCCAAAATTTATCAAGGCGATCGGGTCGATCGAATTGAATTTGTTTCTCAAGAGGAGGCTGAAGATATGACGCGCCGCTTAGCTGCTGAAGAAGGTATCTTCTGTGGGATTTCAGCGGGCGGGGCTTTGGTAGTGGCTTTGCGTATTGCCCGTCAGGTCGAGAATGCAACCATTGTCTTTATCGTTTGTGATCGTGGAGACCGTTACCTGTCTACAGGTGTCTTTCCGGCTTAAGGGCTAATTGACCTTACTTAGATTTTTTCTTGAGGCCCTTTTTCCTCGGGCTTGCTTTGTTACTCACGGGCTCTGATTTCTTCAAATCTTTTATTGATTTGGGTTGCGGAACATCGCTCTGATTTTTATAGCCTAAAGCTTCAGCAAACTCTGCAACACTTTGTGCATAAAAGTAACTGCGGTTGTATTGCACAATTGTCAGAAAATTATTGAGGCCTACAACATACTGCACTTGGTCGTTGCCATTCTTATCAGGGTAAGGTAGGTCAACAATAAGTGCTTTACTTTGGGGTTCAACGCCCCCCGCTTGAAGATCGCCTTGTTCGGGCCTCAAGATTCCTTTTGTAATTAATTCCTGAACGGTATATTTGAGCTGAGGCTCTCCATCGGCCAAAGCTTTGGCTTTGTCGTCAGAAGCGGGTTGAATCGGGAAATACACTGGCATACCTGGCTGCCAACCATGCTGCTTCATAAAATTTGCCACGCTGGCAATGGCGTCCCTAGGGCTTTGTCTGAGGTCAATATGCCCATCACCATCTCCATCTACAGCATAGCTGCGGATGCTACTAGGCATGAATTGAGGGAGCCCAATTGCACCTGCATAAGAACTATTTTGATTAAGGCAGCTATTGAGGCGTGAGTTATTAATGCCTTGAGAGCTATTTTGAGCGGGCAGCTTTCCGCCAGCCTCGGTCCAGCACATTAATATTAATTCCTTCAGTTCATTTTTAAATAGTTGTTCTCGACCGACCTTGTTAGGGGTATCGGGATAGCTAAAGGCTAATGTAGCTAGAACATCCTTGACCCTGAAATTGCCAGTTTGACGACCGTAGATGGTTTCAATGCCAATAATGGCGGCAATGATTTCCGCGGGCACCCCAGTTTGTTGCTCTACCTGGCTTAAATAAGCCTGATTTTCCTCAAAAAAGGTCTTCCCAGCCTTCAGGCGAATTGGTTCAATAAAGCGCTTTCGATAGACAAGCCAATTTTTCTTAAAGGTAACAGATGGGGGTAATACCAATTTCCGAATAGAGGGAATGGTCTTAGTATCCGAAAAGCTAGATTCAAGCGTTGCCAGGGGTATTTCTTGATTCTGAGAGACTTGAGCCAATAAGGCATCCAGACTCTGGCTAAAGTGAGCCGCGCTAGTTGAATCGTCTGCTGTGATTGGGCTCGGTTGCTTGTTGGCGCTTTCTTGAATGGGTATGTTTGAGCAGGCTCCTAGCGAAAGGATAAAAAAGAGGCAAAGTAAGCGGATATTCATATTTAAGAGACGTGGGTTGGTATTAAGCGCAATATAGACAGATTATAAAAATAGTAAGTAGGCCAATAAGGATTTAGTAGTTATGACAACAGGATACATAACTCATCCAGATTTTCTAAAACATGAGATGGGAAGCCATCATCCTGAGTGTCCCGAACGTCTTCAAGCAATCAATGACCAGCTTATCCGTAGCGGCATTGATGTATTTTTATCCCATTTAGATGCACCTTTGGCCACTGAAAACCAGCTTCATCTAGTTCATAGTCTTGAGCACATTGCTTTCGTAAAAGAACGTTCGCCTGCAAGTGGCTACTGCATGGTCGATGACGATACCATCATGAATCCCCATACTTGGAGAGCGGCTTTACGCTCGGCCGGTGCTGTCATCGCTGGAGTAGATGCGGTGATGAAGGGTGAGGTGGAGAATGTATTTTGTTCGATCAGGCCGCCTGGCCATCATGCTGAACCAACCCGTTCTATGGGATTTTGTTTTTTTGATAATGTAGCCATTGCAGCTCGTTATGCCATGAAAGAATATGGTCTTGAGCGCATCGCTTTGATTGACTTTGATGTCCACCATGGCAATGGTACTGAGGCCGCGTTTTTGCATGATCCCCATGTTTTGATGTGCAGCTTCTTTCAGCATCCTTTTTACCCATACAGCGGGGTTGATGAAGTTGAGAATATGGTGAATGTCCCATTGCCTGCATACACTGGCGGGGACGTGGTGCGTTCCATCGTTACGGAAAAATGGTTGCCACGTTTGCGTGAGTTTGAGCCGCAGATGATTATTATTTCTGCAGGCTTTGATGCTCATCGAGAGGATGATTTGGGTCAAATGGGTTTAGTTGAGGATGATTACGTTTGGATGACCAAGCGCCTCAAAGAGCTTGCTGACCAATATGCGCAGGGGCGTATTGTGAGTTGTTTAGAGGGTGGATATAACTTATCCGCCTTGGGACGAAGTGTTGTAGCGCACATTAAAGCGCTCGCTGATCTATAGCAATACATTGGGATGAAAGAGTAATCATGACAAATATTTATGAACAAGGTTTAGAGCGCAATTCGGCAAACTTTACGCCTATTACACCGCTACTATTCTTAGAGAGATCGGCCGAGGTTTATCCAGATCGTTTGGCGGTAATTCATGGCAAATTGCGGCAAACCTGGAAGCAAACCTATGAGCGCTGCCGTCGCTTAGCGAGTGCCCTGCAAAAGCATGGCATAGGCCTAGGAGATACTGTTGCCGTAATGTTGCCCAACACACCTCCAATGGTTGAGGCGCACTTTGGTATTCCCATGGCAGGCGCTGTATTAAATGCCTTAAATACCCGCCTTGATCCAGAATCCATTGCCTTTATGTTGAATCATGGCGAGGCTAAAGTAGTCATCGTTGATCCTGAATTTTCTGGGGTAATGAAAAAAGCTATTGAGATGGCAAAAAAAGAGAGTGGCCGAGAATTTTTGCTTATTGATGTCGAGGAAAAAGAGTTTGATATTCCCGGAGAAATGCTAGGTAACTTAACTTATGAGCAATTTTTGGCAGAGGGTGATCCTGAGTTTGCTTGGCAATTACCAACTGATGAATGGCAAGCAATTTGCTTAAATTACACCTCAGGAACCACAGGTAATCCTAAGGGGGTCGTCTATCACCATCGTGGTGCCGCTATTAATGCGGTATCTAATATCTTAGATTGGGATATTAATAAACACCCAGTGTATTTGTGGACTTTGCCGATGTTTCATTGCAATGGCTGGTGCTTTCCATGGACGGTTGCTGCTCGTGCCGGTGTTAATGTCTGTTTGCGCAGAGTCGATGCGCAAAATATTTTTGCCGCTATTAAGGAATATCAAGTCTCTCATTACTGTGCGGCACCGATTGTGCACAACTTGCTAGTCAATGCGCCTGATGAAATGAAGGTAGGCGTACCTGCTGGTGTTAAAGGTCTAATTGCTGGCGCAGCTCCTCCAGCTTCCATTATTGAAGGCATGGAGAAGTTAGGCTTTGATTTAACTCACGTCTATGGACTTACAGAGGTTTATGGACCTGCCGCTGTCTGCGTTAAACAGGATGCTTGGAATGATTTGGATATTGGCGAACGGGCGCGTTTAAATGCACGTCAAGGTGTTCGCTATCACATGCAACAAGCTATTACTGTTTTGGATCCAGAAACAATGAAGCCTGTTCCTGCGGATGGCGAGACAATGGGTGAAATTATGTTCAAAGGCAATATCGCGATGAAGGGCTACTTGAAAAATGAGAAAGCTACCAAAGAAGCTTTTGAAGGTGGCTGGTTTCACTCTGGTGATTTAGCAGTAATGAATCCTGATGGCTACGTCAAGATCAAAGATCGCAGCAAGGACATTATTATTTCTGGTGGTGAGAATATTTCTTCAATTGAAGTTGAGGATGTCCTTTATCGCCATCCAGCTGTAATTACTGCGGCGGTAGTGGCTAAACCCGATCCTAAGTGGGGCGAAACTCCCTGCGCCTTCTTGGAAATTAAGCCTGGTTCTCAGGTAACTGCTGAAGACATTATTGCCCATTGCAAACAGCATTTGGCTGGGTTTAAGGTACCTAAGATGATTATTTTTGGAGATGTGCCAAAGACGTCCACTGGCAAGATTCAAAAATTTGCCTTGCGTAAGCAGGCTG
>Ga0364917_1030_pt1 | contig 62943 bp, 44 predicted proteins | sample SorcelJu500001C5_2_FD_206978 | JGI IMG/M metagenome (GOLD analysis project Ga0364917, IMG submission 206978) | Enriched cells from Trout Bog Lake Hypolimnion, Wisconsin, USA - BchlTB.June20.5000.01.C5 | ecosystem: Environmental > Aquatic > Freshwater > Lake > Hypolimnion/Profundal zone | place...
CGTGGCGGTAAGCAGGGTTGAGTTCTACGTGAACGGGGTGCTGCAGGCTACCGACACAGCGACACCGTATGTTAACTCCTGGAACACTTCGACCCTTCCCGCCGGAACCTATACGCTCATGATGAAGGCGTACGATGCAGCCAACAACGTGGGGCAATCTGCCAATGTCAGTGTGACGGTCGTCGCGGACACCACCGCTCCGATTGCCTCAATCACTGCACCGGCCAATAATGCTACTGTTTCAGGGACGGTAGCGGTCACTTGCAACGCTACGGACAATGTCGGCGTGAGCAAGATCGAACTTTATGACAATGGTGTACTCAAGGCCGCAGGAAATGTTTCTCCGTTCACTTACAGTTGGAACACGGCGGCTGAGACCAACGGCAGCGCCATCCTCACCGTCAAGGCGTATGACGCAGCCGGCAACGTCGGCCAGTCCTCTGCGGTCACTGTGACCATTAATAATGTCCCTGACAACAGCGCTCCCAGCGTTACCATCACCGCACCAGCCAATAACGCGACCGTCAGCGGAACTGCCACAATCAGCGCGGCCGCATCCGACAACGTCGGTGTGACCCAGGTCGAGTTTTATGTTAACGGTGCGCTGAAATCTACCGCAAGCGCGGCTCCCTTTAGCTACAGCTGGAACACGACGACTGTCGCCAATGGAAGCTACACACTCAGCGCCAAGGCTTACGATGCAGCGGGTAACGTGGGGCAGTCCTCGAACGTTTCTGTGACGGTCAATAACGTGGCGTCAGTAACCCCGATCGCATTTGTCCAGGTAGCTTCAGCTACCCCGGCGAATGGGACACAGGTTGCGGTTTCCTATCCAAACACCCAGGTGGCAGGCGACTTGAACATCGTAGTCATCGGCTGGAACGATACCGTGTCGAGCGTGCTTTCGGTTAAAGATAGCGCGGGGAATGTATACGCTCTCGCGGCCGGCCCCACAAGCGGCAGCGGTTTCCGGCAGGTGATCTACTATGCCAAAGGGGTAGTGGCCGGTTCCAACACCGTGACGGTAACCTTCAGCCAGAAGGTTCCCTATCCTGACATCCGCATCCTGGAGTACGCCGGGGTAAACACGCTGGACAAGAATGCCGGGGCGAGCGGAACCAGCGCCACCTCCAGCAGCGGGTCCGTCACCACTTCGGCCGCAAACGAACTCGTCGTCAGCGCCAATACCATCTGGCCGTATTCGACCGGTGCCGGCACCGGATGTACCCCACGAGTCATCACGTCGGACGGAAACATCGCCCAAGACATGATAGTAAACTCGGTGGGCACCTACACGCATTCGGCACCGTTAAACTCCTCAGGCGCCTGGGTGATGCAGGTGGTGGCCTTTAACTATTCAGACACCAGCGCCCCGAATGTGGCCCTAGGCGCTCCGATCAACAACGACACTATCAGCGGGACTACAGTAGTCAGCGCGAACGCCTCCGATAACGTAGCCGTCGTCAAGGCAGAGTTTTACCTGAACGGCGCCCTGCAGGCCACGGTAACCAGCGCTCCTTACTCTTACAACTGGAATACCCTTTTGGTTGCCAATGGCGCCTACATCCTCTCCGCGAAGGCGTATGACACAGCCGGCAACGTCGGTCAGTCGGCCAGCGTGGCGGTGACCGTGTTCAATGACACGACTGCACCGGTGGTTTCCATTGCCAATCCGGTTAACAACAGCACAATGGGCGGATCGGTCTCGGTATCTGCCAACGCAAGCGACAACGTCGGCGTCACTAAGGTCGAGTTCTACCTGAATGGCGTCCTTCAGACCACAGTAGCGAGCGCTCCTTACTCATTCACCTGGAATACCCTGGTAGCCGCCAACGGAGCCTACACCCTCTCCGCCAAGGCCTATGATGCAGCCGGCAACGTCGGTCAGTCGGCCAACGTATCGGTGACCGTGTTCAATGACACGATAGCACCGGTGGTTTCCATCGCCGCTCCGGTCAACAACAGCACGGCGGGTGGATCGGTCTCGGTTTCAGCCAACGCAAGCGACAACGTCGGCGTCACTAAGGTCGAGTTCTACCTGAATGGCGTCCTTCAGGCCACGGTAGCGAGCGCTCCTTACTCATTCAACTGGAATACCCTGGCAGCCGCCAACGGAGCCTACACCCTCTCCGCCAAGGCCTATGATGCAGCCGGCAACGTCGGTCAATCGGCCAACGTATCGGTGACCGTGTTCAATGACACGATAGCACCGGTGGTTGCCATCGCCGCTCCGGTCAACAACAGCACGGCGGGTGGATCGGTCTCGGTTTCGGCCAACGCAAGCGACAACGTCGGCGTCACCAAGGTCGAGTTCTACCTGAACGGCGCCCTGCAGAGCACCATAACCAGCGCACCTTTCTCTTTTACCTGGAACACCCTAGCGGCCGCCAACGGCGCATACACCATTTGCGCCAAGGCTTATGACGCAGCCGGCAACGTCGGCCAGTCGGCCAACGTATCGGTGATCGTGTTCAATGACACGATAGCACCGGTGGTTTCCATTGCCGCTCCGGTCAACAACAGCACGGCAGGCGGAACGGTTTCGGTTTCGGCAAACGCAAGCGACAACGTCGGCGTCACCAAGGTCGAGTTCTACCTGAACGGCGCCCTGCAGAGCACGGTAGCGAGCGCTCCTTACTCCTTCAACTGGAATACCCTGGCAGCCGCCAACGGCGCCTACATCCTTTCTGCCAAGGCCTATGACGCAGCCGGTAACGTGGGGCAGTCTGCCGGTGTCTCGGTGACCGTGTTCAATGACACCGTTGCCCCGACCATCAGCGCCTTCACCATGCCTGCCAGTGCCCAGGCCCTTACCGTCCCGGTTACGAGCTTCGTCTCGACCGATAATGTGGGCGTCACCGGCTACTTCATCAGCGAAAACTCCTCGGCCCCGGCAGCCGGCGCAGCAAGTTGGAGCGTAGCGGCTCCTGTCAGCTTCACCTTCGCCGGCTTCGGATCACGCACCGCCCACGCTTGGGCGAAAGACGCAGCAGGAAACGTCTCCGCCTGCAGTTCTGCGTCGGTAACAATCACCCAGCCGGACACGACGGCCCCCTCTATCACCGCACTCTCTCCCCTGTCGGGAACCAAGGTCGGCTCGAGGGTGACAATAACTGCTTCGGCCACCGATAATGTCGCCGTCACCAAGATGATGCTTTACATCGACAGCGTGTTGAAAGCGACCAATGTTGATGGCTCCCTTTCATGGGTCTGGAACACCAGCTCCTACTCCAGGGGGCTACATGTAATAATGGTATCCGCTTACGATGCGGCGAACAACATGAGTTCGAAGTCCGTCACCGTCAGCAAGTAACCCAGACATACCGCGGAAGCTGGATCCAAGGGCACAGGAGAAATCCTGTGCCCTTTTTGGGTTGCGCACCCGCGCCATCGAATCAGCTATGGTGGCTGGTTAGCGACTTGGAGGTGCAAGTGCTCTACGGACCCTGATGGTGGGAACCGTTATCGCGCCAAGCGAAGCTTGGTGTATTTTGCAGGGTGAGAGTCCCTGTCGGGTAAGGGCTAGCCACCCACCCGTATCGAGTCTTGCGCCTGTGGCGGAGTCGGGGAGGGTTCCGATGAACGAGACAGGTGATGCGTAGACATCCATGATAAGTAATGTCAATGGGAAAACGAGGATTTCCCTTAACCTCCAAGCTGATGGAATCCCCTGAGGACTCCGGCGGATCTTCTCATCCTTGCCTTTAGTGGATGATCTTGTGTTGCCTTCGGTGACCGTTAAAACCCTCGGCATCCGCAACAAGTTAGTTTCGAAGCCGTACCAGCACTTCAGGGGACGCGATTCCCCCTACACCCTGCAGATCATGGCATGCAGGAAGAGATACGTCAAGCACTTGGGAAGCCCCATAGGCTCCTTGAAGTCTAGAAGGAAGGCGGATCATTATCGTGAAAGGGAAAGGCCGCCGGATGCCTGTGGGGTATCTTATCAGACATAGTACTCTCAGCGTTGTAAAGCAATGTGCACGGGGAAGGACCTGACGGAAGTCCGCAGCCCGTAAAGGGAACTTATGCCGGACACAGTTGGATCGGAAAAACATAAGCCAACCTCACTGCGGGGAATAGCAGAGAAGGCGAAAGGCGACAAGTAACACCGCTTTCGTGACCTCTACCGGGAACTGAACGCCGAATTCTTGCTCTCCTGCTGGAGCGATCTGTTGAAAGCTGCCGCCGGGGTAGACAAGGTATCGGCAAAAGGCTATGCAGCGAACCTGCATAGGAACGTTCAGCAACTGGCCTAGCGATTGAAATGTAAGAGGTACCGGACGAAACTGGTTCGGCGGTGCTGGATTCCCAAGGAAAACGTGAAGAAAAGGTCGCTGTGAATTCCGGCGCAGGAAGACAAACTGGTGCAGCTTGCGTGCGCGAAGCTGTTGACTACAATCTATGAGCAGGAATTTCAGGAGAGCAGCTACGGCTATCGGCCTGGGCGGAGCGAAGGATGCGGTTCAGGACCTCACCTTCGATTTGCAGTTCGGATGCTATGGCTACATCGTAGAAGCTGATGTTAAAGTTTTCTTGGATTCCTCTTCATACTGCACTCATTTTCATGATGGGTTTTCAAATAGATCTTGTTGAACGTCTAACATATCGATATATAACCTATATCCCTTGCCGGCGTGGACATGGACGGCAGAGATATCTCCGCGCTTTACATGTTGCAATGCGTTCTGGCGCGACACTCCCAGGGGTTTACAACTAGCGAAATTGATAGACATTGTAGAATTAGTCGTGCTATTTTGACATACCTTGGAAACCCATGTCCTCTGGCGGAAAGCGCCGGTAAAAGCCGGCAAAGAGTAGGGGGTGAAAGTCCCCTGCGAGGTAAAGGTTAGCAACTAGCCTTGGCCCCGAGTCATGCGTCGGCCCCTCGCGAGGGGGGCGGCGAAGCGTTCGACAGGGTGCATGCAGGGCATACTTGCTCTGATTCTTTGACCCCGCAGGTCCGTGACGCCACTCGCAATAGCGCAGCGTAAGATATGGCCTTCCCCATTGGGCGACAGGGTCGGCATCTGGAAATGTTATTTCGGAGCTCTAGCTTACCTGGCCGGTACGAGCCGTTCTGTTGGGAGGGGGTGGCCTCAGGACCACTTCCTACCAGATCAAATACCTTTGCCTGAATAGGCCCATCTGCTAAACCTTAAACTGAGTTGTCCCTACAATTCAGAAAAGGGAGTAACAGATGAGCCGATTTAAGAGGCTATCGCAGGTCATATGGCGCTGTCAATATCATATAGTCTGGGTGCCGAAGTACCTATCTCACATTCTAAAAAAGTAAGATTGCCGAAGAGGTCCATAACTGCATTCAGGCGTTCTGCGTATAGCTTGGGTGTGAAATAATCGAGGTGAATGTACAGCCAGATCATGTACATCTACTGTTGTTTGTACCACCCAAGTTCTCAATCTCTGATTTAACTGGAACCTTGAAAGGGCGGACAGCGATCCGAATTTTCAAAAAATTCCCTTTCCTGAAGAATAAGCCCTATTGGGGTAACCATTTTTGGGCTAAGGGTTACTGTATCGATACCGTAGGTATCGATACGGAGATGATTCGTAAATATGTAAAGTATCAAGAGGCAATGGAGCGAAAAGACAACTAATACCAATTGTGTGGGACAGCTCCAGTGCGCCTTCTCTGAGGGCGCACTCACACCCACTTCCAGGGGGCATAAATCAAAGCCAGGTCCTACGGGCCTGGATTCAGCCGCAAATTACTTCCAATATTACCCATTGAAAACTCTCTGTAGCTCGGACCCCTATGATGACCCTATAAAAAGGTGGACGTTATGACCAAAATCAAAGTGACCATTACCGCCGTTTAAAACCTAGCCTACGCAGAGAAAGGCAAAAAGGTTGATTATTACGACACTGAGGTTGACGGCTTTGGGGTCCGGGGGTCCCATACCGGGAAAAAAGTAATTTGTCCGCCATGTCGTAGGGGGGGGACGGGTCCGGGTTATGATCGGAAGCCACACCGTATTAGCGGCAGATGCTGCATGCAGGGAGGCCCAGAGTGAACTCGGCCTCATGTATCCGGCACTAACCCAAACATGCAGAAGAAAGAACTGAAACAGCTAAAGGAAGAAAAGGATGCGGAACTCACAATCAAAGAATTGGGCGCGCAGTATATCAAGCGTCATGCCAAGGTGAAGAAAAAGAGTTGGGAGGAAGACCAGCGTATCTTGGACGTAGGGGTCTAGCCACGGCTGCGGTTTTTTTGAAGGAGGGACAAATTATGAGAAGAAAAGTTGTAGCATTTGTGAGCATTTTTTTACGATGGGGACTCCTGTGCTCTTTTTTCTTCCTATTCACCGGGGGTTCTTTAGCTTTTGCCTCTATCCCCCAAATAGCCTCAATTGCCAATGACACCGCCTCACAAGGCACCACCTACAGCAAGACTCCGGCTTTGGCTGCCGGGGCAAGCGTCACGTGGACGAAGGAGTTCGGCCCCGACGACATGACGGTTGACCCGAGTAGCGGGGCGGTGTCTTGGGCGATCCCCTCCACATTGCCGAGGGAGTCGTTTCATCTAGGGGTGAGGGCGACCAACTCAGACGGATACACCACGACAACATGGGTTTTGACAGTCGGCGGCGGCACGGTGCGCTATGTCAACGGTACAACCGGGAATGACAGCACCGGCACCGGATCACTCGCTGCCCCCTACAAAACCATCAGCAAGGGTAACAGTGTAGCAGCATCGGGGGACACGATCATAGTGCAGGACGGCACCTATACCGGGATCGCGAACATGATGGCCGATATGGTAGCGCCAAATGTCATCCCGCCCAATGGCACTTCAAGCGCCTATACAACTATCATGTCAGAACATCCGGGCGGGGCGTTCGTTGATGGGCAGAGCCTTTATAACCCGATTAGTTGGCACGGGAACTACACCGCGAGGGTATCTGATACTACTGTTACTTACGCGACCCAATACATAGCACTTAAGGGGTTCCTGTTCGCACACGCAAAATCCGATGCTGTCAACGGAACTAGTAATGGAAGCGTAATTTTTATGAACCACGTAAACAACATAAAAATTATAGATTGCGGGGCATACGACCAACAGATTGACGACTCTGGGTCTGTTATAAATGTGTCGAGAAGCAATTATATCCTTATTGAAGGATCTTACGCTTACGGCAATGGTCGGGAATGCATCACAGAATACGTTTGTGACCATGTGGTGACGAGGCGGAACGTGTGCAGGCTGGACAGGGCTAACTATGCAGATCCGTTTGCAGGTATTGTCAATTACGGGAATGCTTACGCCGTTAACCAAAATAACATAGTAATAGATATGGATCAGTGGGGGCACTACGGGTATCAAAACAGTGCTGGTGCCTTGGATGATTCAATCGGTGGTCTGAGAGGCAACAGTTCACCGGTTAACAGCGTTCAGGTCTTTTCTCACAACTCGATTGCCTTGAATGTCTATAATTCATTTCTCGTGAATGTTGAGCAAAATGAAAATGGGGGCACCGGAAGCGACCCTACAATCATGGATAACATAGTCGGGTGGGACATGAAGGCTATCCCAGGATACACCTCAGTGGGGGATACCAGCCCTTACTCGATCCTGACCATTCCAGGGAACACTCAATTGAGCCAAATGACCTTTGGCAAATTCAGTTCACCCCTTGCGGCTACCGCATACGCCTGTTTCTTCAACGGGTGGGATATGACTCAATCATTGACCAACTCTATCATTTATGGGGTTTCAGAGTATGGGGGTACGAACAACGGGAACTTGTTTTACGGGTTCGAGACTGCCGATCATAACGACATCGTAAAAACTGGCACTATAAACTACAACGGGACGACTGCAACCAACACAATAACCACCGACCCTACGTCATCTTGCCTGAAATATCTCCCTCGCATCGAAGCAGGGTGCTCATTACAGACGGCCGGTGCGTCCGGTGCAAGAGTTGGTGCCAATGTAACTACTATGAGGGGTAAGTCTGGTACAATGTGGGGTGAAGCCAATTATGATACCGACAACGGTTATCCCATGTGGCCTTTTCCCCACGAGGACTTAATCAAGACAAAGATGCAGGCCTATAGCTATAATGATTCCGAATCTAGCAACCCTTGGGTAAATGGTCCGGCAGGAACGGGGTACATACCTAGTGGTGTTCACACCACGGGGCTCGTCTCTGGCGACAGGGGGTTCGCCTCCTCCAGTGCAAAACAGTTGAACGGACAGCCTGTGACGCTCACCTCCTACATTTGGGAATATCTGGGGAATCAGATGCCGGCTGGCATCTACGGGACTACACCCGTTGCCGACACCACTCCCCCGACCGCATCCATAACCGCGCCATCCAACAATGCAAGCGTCAGCGGCACGGTATCCGTAACCGCCAGTGCCTCCGACAACGTCGGCGTTAGCAGGGTCGAGTTCTACGTGAACGGTGCGCTGCAGGGGACCGATACAACGACACCGTATCTTTATTCCTGGGACACTTCCTCGCTTGCTGCGGGAACCTACACGTTGTTGGTGAAGGCGTATGACGCGGCCAACAACATGGGGCAATCGAGCACTGTCAGCGTGACGGTTGCCGCTGTTACTACGATTCCGACCGCCACCATCCTCTCGCCGGTCGCCAATGCCACCGTTGCCGGTACGGTAACGGTCACAGCCAGCGCGAGCGACAGTCTAACCTTGAGCAAGATTGAGCTCTATGAGAACGGAACTCTCAAGGCCGCAGGCAATGTGACCCCGTTTACTTACAGCTGGAACACGACGGGGGACGCCAACGGCAACTCTACCCTGACCGCGAAGGCCTATGATACATCGGGCGGCGTAGGACAGTCGCCAGCCGTTACGGTGAATGTCAATAACGTAGTGCCCGACACCACCGCTCCGACGGTAGCGCTTAGCGCTCCTGTCAACAACGCGACCCTGAGCGGGACCGCAACGCTCAGCGCGACTGCCTCCGACAACGTCGGGGTGACCAAGGTTGAGTTCTATGTGAACGGCGCACTCAAGTCAACCGCTAGCGTAGCTCCGTACACCTACGCCTGGGCAACCACGGCGGTAAGCAATGGCACCTATACGCTGAGCGCCAAGGCTTATGATGCAGCGGGTAACGTGGGGCAGGCCTCCACCGTAACGGTGACCGTCAACAACGTGGTGGCCGACACTACTGCTCCGACGGTAGCGCTTAGCGCTCCGGCCAACAACGCGACTCTTAGCGGTGCAGCGACGCTTAGCGCGACCGCCTCCGACAACGTCGGGGTAACCAGGGTGGAATTCTATGTAAACGGAGTACTGCAAGCCAGCGAAACTGCCGCACCCTACAGCTACACTTGGAACACTGATATTGTTACCAACGGGACTTACACTCTTAGTGCCAAGGCTTACGATGCAGCTGGCAACATTGGGCAGTCCCCGAGCCTTACGGTAACAGTCAGCAACCAGACAACTACTGCCAAAACCATCGCATTTGTACAGGCTGCCGCCGCAACACCTTCAGCACCGACGAAGACGGTGGCATTATCCTACTCCCGCACCCAGACGGCCGGTGACTTGAATATCGTCGCAATCGGCTGGTATCAAACCAATGCAACCGTGCAATCAGTAACGGACAGCGCGGGGAACGTGTACACTTTAGCGGCCGGACTGGTCAGCAGTAGCGACAACCGGCAGGCCATCTACTATGCCAAGGGGATTAAGGGGGGCAGCAACAAGATAACGGTGACCTTCAGCCAAGCGGTGAACTATCCGGACCTTCGTATCCTCGAATATGCGGGTGTCAGCACACTGGACAAGTCCATCGGGGCCAGCGGCAATAGCGCTACCTCCAGTAGCGGATCCGTCACTATTACGGCTGCCAATGAACTTATTTTCAGCGCCAACGACGTGACGACCGGAACGAAAGGCGCCGGCTCCGGATTTACCTCACGCGTCATCACTGCGCCGGACAGCGACATAGCACAAGACATGATCGTCAGTTCGGCGGGTACCTTCAGCGCTTCTGCTCCGCTTACCGCCTCGGGGGCCTGGGTGATGCAGACTGTGACTTTTAAATAACGAGGGTTCCTGCTTATCACGCCCAAAACAGTGAGCTTATCTCGACAGGTCTTGATCCACGAGGGCCCTGTCCCTGTCGCGACGGGAGCGGGAGCCGGCAGGTAAGGTAACAAACGTTTTTTATTGCAATGCCTAAGGCACGGGAACATTTCCCGTGCCTTATTTTAGTTTGCCCAGCGTAGCGGGCGAATCCGGCCTGCTGAAAGAAGCAGGCGTCACCCCGACCAGGGGGAAGACAACCCGAATCGCAGTTGCGGCCGGGCAAGGTCGTGTAATCCAGCGGGTGTGGAGGAAATTATAGTTGACGTTGATCACCTTTTAACTGCCGCAATCAAACTACCCGCTTCTTCCCCACCCCTTGCTTGCGAAAACCTGCGTTTTCCCCTTTGCTACCTGTGCAATATTGTTTCATCCGGTTTGGAGCCGGAATTCTTCATACCTTTAGGTACTTACGCTGTTGTGCAGGATCTGATGTTCAACTGCCAAATGGGGTCTGTTGATTGCAATTTTCAATATTACGCTGCGTGTCGGATTAAACGCTAATTATACTGCCAACCTATGTGAAATTCCACGGGCTGCGTTTATTGGCCCCCGACTTGCGATACCTGTTCCGGTAGTCAATAAATCCACATTACTGGAGGTGATAAGAAAATACGGTGGTTCGACTCTCATTGCGGAAGCGAACCACGCAACAAGATATCGACAATACTAAACCATCCGCGAGGATGGGACGGAAAGCCCAAGGGTCTCCCCGAGACAGCCGGGTCGCCGAAATGTCAAGCTTTCATCTGACGTAACACTTTTTTTAGGCGAATTAGCTGAGAAATCTAACAAGACCTGGAGGTTTAAGATGAGAGGAAAAGAAACAGAATTTTGGAAGAGTATTTTGAGAACAGTATTGTTGTGTTCATTTTTCATGCTTTTGATGGGTGCTACCTGTGCCATTGCCGCAGTCCCCCAAATAGCCTCAATTGCCAATGACACCGCCTCACAAGGCACCACCTACAGCAAGACTCCGGCTTTGGCTGCCGGGGCAAGCGTCACGTGGACGAAGGAGTTCGGCCCCGACGACATGACGGTTGACCCGAGTAGCGGGGCGGTGTCTTGGGCGATCCCCTCCACATTGCCGAGGGAGTCGTTTCATCTAGGGGTGAGGGCGACCAACTCAGACGGATACACCACGACAACATGGGTTTTGACAGTCGGCGGCGGCACGGTGCGCTATGTCAACGGTACAACCGGGAATGACAGCACCGGCACCGGATCACTCGCTGCCCCCTACAAAACCATCAGCAAGGGTAACAGTGTAGCAGCATCGGGGGACACGATCATAGTGCAGGACGGCACCTATACCGGGATCGCGAACATGATGGCCGATATGGTAGCGCCAAATGTCATCCCGCCCAATGGCACTTCAAGCGCCTATACAACTATCATGTCAGAACATCCGGGCGGGGCGTTCGTTGATGGGCAGAGCCTTTATAACCCGATTAGTTGGCACGGGAACTACACCGCGAGGGTATCTGATACTACTGTTACTTACGCGACCCAATACATAGCACTTAAGGGGTTCCTGTTCGCACACGCAAAATCCGATGCTGTCAACGGAACTAGTAATGGAAGCGTAATTTTTATGAACCACGTAAACAACATAAAAATTATAGATTGCGGGGCATACGACCAACAGATTGACGACTCTGGGTCTGTTATAAATGTGTCGAGAAGCAATTATATCCTTATTGAAGGATCTTACGCTTACGGCAATGGTCGGGAATGCATCACAGAATACGTTTGTGACCATGTGGTGACGAGGCGGAACGTGTGCAGGCTGGACAGGGCTAACTATGCAGATCCGTTTGCAGGTATTGTCAATTACGGGAATGCTTACGCCGTTAACCAAAATAACATAGTAATAGATATGGATCAGTGGGGGCACTACGGGTATCAAAACAGTGCTGGTGCCTTGGATGATTCAATCGGTGGTCTGAGAGGCAACAGTTCACCGGTTAACAGCGTTCAGGTCTTTTCTCACAACTCGATTGCCTTGAATGTCTATAATTCATTTCTCGTGAATGTTGAGCAAAATGAAAATGGGGGCACCGGAAGCGACCCTACAATCATGGATAACATAGTCGGGTGGGACATGAAGGCTATCCCAGGATATACCTCAGTGGGGGATACCAGCCCTTACTCGATCCTGACCATTCCAGGGAACACTCAATTGAACCAGATGACATTTGGTAAATTTAGTTCGCCATTATCGACGACTGCATACACCTGTTTTTTCAATGGTTGGGACATGAATCAGTCATTGACAAATTCTATTATTGATGGAGTGTCGGAGTACGGCGGTACAAATAACGGGAATATTTTTTATGGCTTTGAAACGGCTGACTACAACAACATTTTCAATACAGGTACCATAAACTATAATGGGACTACTGCCACAAATACTATAGCGACAGACCCTACGACATCCTGTTTAAAATATCTCCCCCGTATAGAGGCAGGATGTTCACTGCAGAGTGCCGGCGCCTCTGGTGCAAGAGTTGGCGCCAATGTAACTACCATGAGAGGCAAGTCCGGTACGATGTGGGGAGAAACCGGCTATGATACCGACAGCAGTTATCCCATGTGGCCTTTTCCCCACGAGGACCTAATTAAGGCAAAGATGCAGGCTTACAGCTATAGCGATTCCGAATCCACCAATCCTTGGGTGAATGGTCCGGCAGGAACGGGGTACATACCTAGTGGTGTTCACACCACCGGTCTGGTGACAGGAGACAGAGGGTTTGCCTCTTCCACTGCAAAACAACTCAACGGACAGCCCGTCACATTAACCTCGTATATCTGGGAGTACTTGGGGAACCCGATTCCTGCAGACATCTACGGGATCACCTCTACACCCGTCACAACGCCAACCATCACAGCGCCAACCATTGCTGGATCTCCAGTCACAAATGCTACCGTGGGAGTCGCCTACAGTTTCACCCCCACGGCCTCCAACGCATCAAGCTTCAATATTATCGGTAGCCTTCCGCCGGGTCTAACTTTCAATACGGTTACTGGTTCTCTAAGTGGGATTCCGAATGCGGTTGGAACCTACAGCAATATTCAGATCGTTGCCACCAACATAACTGGCTCGACATTTCTTCCCGCGTTCTCGATAACAATCGCATCATCCGGAAAGGCGGGTGGAGTCAACGTTTCAGTCGGTAGCGGCAGTTCTGGCACCCCTGTCCCGGTAATGGAAGGATGGTGGTTGTTCCCCGGAATGCTGGCTGGTGTTGGCATCTTTGCCCGTAGGCGGAAGGAGTAACTCCTTTGGCCAAAAAGAAAAGTAATAAATCAGTACCAGTTCAGGCAAAACAAACAATACAAAGGGAAGCCGGGTAGAGCGATCACCCCGGCGCTTCCCTCATAAAGACCTGAACTCTCTTTTCGTTGTTCCTGATAGCCCTTCACGCCTTTACCTGGCTCTTCGCGCTCAAGTGAGAGTGAACTCGATAATTTCTTATTGGTAAACCCCCGGCTTTGCCGGGGGACTCCCAGAGTTCGACTTATGCGGCAATACGCTTCACCCCCCAATAAACGGGCTTCGTCTCCCAAATGAGATGCCAGGGTTCTGGGGTTTTGACTTTGGCCGATTGCGGTCTGCCCCCTTTGAGGGGGCAGCAATCGTAAAACCTCCGGCTTTGCCGGAGGATAGTTATGTGCGCCTGGCATGGCGTACTTTCCGAACTTCCGGCGAAGGGCTGGAAGTAAAATACCCGCCGTTACCGGACGGAAGGGCAACGCCAACAAGGCAAGGGCATCATCAGTAATGATGGGTCTGGAGGAAGCATGAGGCAGAAACCGTGTACGTAGCGAATAGCGAACCAGCTATATGGCTGTGGGGAGGAGGTCGAGCAGACGTGATAGAGCGAGACCTGATATCCGGCGAACCGCCCCATAGTGAAGCTGGACGGCATATGGTGAGGAGGTACGTCTTACCCAGGGAAGCCCTACTACGATGGTGGCTGAAGTTGCCAGAGGTACCATAAAACTGAACCGACTAGGAGATCCCGAAGCGGGTAGGGCGTCGAGGGTGGCAGATCCGCGGGTAGTACTGATGACCCAGGGCCAGTGAAACCTGGTAACAGAGTGGAGGAGAAAACCCTGGAGACCAGGGAGTGAACGGTTAAGGAAAGGACGGTCGAACAGAGAACCCGCCGCTTGCGACGGTTAACACACATCTGGAACACACCCTGGACATATCTGGGATCAGACCTGGATCGCGCAACTACGTCAGTTGTGTGATGGAAAGTCGCGGACGAGAGGTGATCAGTGACACAGTTAGGGAGTCGAATCAGTGTTAAAGGGCGAGAAATCTGGAGTCAGTAAACCGCAAGGGGGCAGATATCGGTAGTAAGTTTCTGTCCGGCTCCTGCCGAAAGGTCTCTTTAACCCGGCAATCCACAACCGGAGGGACAAGTCACGGAGGAAGAAGTGAAGCATGAGAAGGTATTAGAGAAGGTCTACGAACCGGGACGACTGTACGCGGCATGGAAACGTGTAAGAAGTAACGCCGGGGCAGCGGGGATAGACGGGATGACGGTAGAGATGTTTGAAAGCCGCGAGGAAGAGCTGCTGTCGCTCCTCCACGAGAAGCTGGAGAAAGGAAACTACCGATTCGAGCCGGCGCGCAGGGTACTGATTCCAAAGGAAGGAAACCCTTCGAAAATGCGGAAACTCGGGATTCCCGTAATAATGGATCGCGTAGTGAGCCAGAGTATCAATACAGCACTCGGCGAAATATTCGATGCAGAATTTTCGGGGTCAAATTTCGGCTACCGCATAGGAAGGAGCCAGCAATTCCCGGCGGCATTGTAATATGCCTGAAAATATAGCTTTTCCAAAACTCGTTTCGTAATACTGGTCTCATAATCGACCATTTAGGAGCCTCAGAAGGCCTCAGCCCAGCCAAGCTCCTTTTTTCAACTAAGAAGACGTAACCTGTTGATAGTATAGATGAAAATAATTTTTGGCCGTGCTTTTCCGCTTGACAATCAGCCGGGAAGGTGGCGGCGGTTTTCCTCATTAGCCCATATCAACTTTTGAGGAGACCACCGATGCCCGCAAGACGAGTCAATCCACCCAAGGTCAAAGCGCCAACCATGAAAACAGTCAAAAAGTGCCTCAGCAAGGACGCACAACTCGACGCGCTGCGAAGCGGTTTCAAGCGGATTCCGGATCGCCGTCGTAACGGAGGCAAGATAGCTCTGGTCGATGTCCTGATGTCCGGCTATGCCGTATTCGACTTGAAGGATCCTTCGCTGTTGGCCTTTGACAACCGCCGCCTTGATGATGCCGATAATCTCCAACGTATCTACGGCATCGGCCAGGTCGCCTGCGACACCCAGTTGAGAACCGTGCTCGATCCAGTCGACCCCGAGCTGCTGCGGCCCAACTTCCGTTCCGTCATCGCCCAGCTTCAGCGGGGCAACGCGCTCCAGCGATTGGCCTACTACCAAGGGCATTATCTGCTCAGCCTGGACGGGACCGGCTCCTACGGCTCGCGAAACCTCAGTTCTGCCTCCTGCCTTATCAAGAAGAACCGCGACGGCAGTGAGCTGTACTATCAGCAGGTACTCGGGGCCGCGCTGGTCAATCCCGACCACCGGACGGTCATCCCCTTGGCGCCTGAGATGATCATCCCCCAGGATGGAGCAACCAAGAACGACTGCGAACGCAATGCCGCCAAAAGATTCCTGCCCAAGTTCCGGTCCGATTTTCCGCGACTGCCGGTGATCGTCGTCGAGGACGGCTTGAGCTCAAACGGGCCGCACATACGGGATTTGCAGCAACACAACATGCGTTTCATTCTGGGTGCCAAGCCAGGCGATCACCCGCTATTGTTCGAGAACCTGGACAAGGCCATGAAGAATGGCGCCAGCACCACTTTCGCCGAACCAGACCCGAACAACCCGGAGATAATGCACTGCTACTGTTTCCTCAACGACACGCCGCTGAACCAGGCCAACCCGGATCTGAAAGTGAATCTCCTGGTTTACGAGGAACACAATGCCAAGACCGGAAAGACGCAGCGCTTCTCCTGGGTGACCGACTTTTCGATTACCGAGGAGAATGCCTATATCCTGATGCGGGGTGGCCGCAGCCGCTGGAAGATCGAGAACGAAACATTCAATACCCTGAAAAATCAGGGATACAACCTGGAACACAACTACGGTCTCGGCAAAGAGCACCTCAGCGAAAACTTCGTGATGCTGATGATGCTGGCATTTCTAGTAGGTGGTTTCATAAAAACATTTACGATTTACTTGAGGCCCAGGTCAAATTTTTTCCACCGAAACGGCACAGGCGCTTCATTGATTTCTGCAATTCCCTTGAGTATCCGCTCTTTTAATTCTTCTTTTGAGTTAACACGGATATGCCGTAAAAAGGAACGAGCCATCTTTGAGAATGCACATTCTACCAAGTTAAGCCATGATCCGTGTTTGGGTGTGTGGATATACTCAAATCTACCTGGGCGTGTACCAAGGTAAGCCATAGTTTCTTTAGATATATGTGCTGAGTGATTATCAAGCACCACTCTTATTGTTGCTTCAGAAGGATAGTGTGAGTCAAGTCGCTTAAGAAGATCTATAAATTCGCAACTCCGATGTCTTGATTCGACATTACCAATTATTTCTCCTGTATGTAAATCAAGGGCAGCAATAATGGATAATGTCCCGTGGCGAACGTACTCATAGTCTCGTGCAATACACGATTCTTTGCCGGGAACTGGTGGAAGGTCCGGAGCTGTTAAAGCTAATGCCTGAACACCAGGTTTCTCATCGACACTGACAGAATAAATTGGTCTGGGTCTATTTTCGTCAGTAAAACCAGCGGCGAACATCGAAACATCCTGATATACCATGAGTACTTCCTGCATCTTGCGATCGAACTCTGGGTCACGTTTTTCAAGATAATATTTAATTCGATGAGGCTTAATTTCATTTTCATTCAATATTCGCCAAACTGTTGCCTTAACTGCACTGATCAATCGTGGAAAACCTGCTTCTATCGCATGATTGGCAATAAAATTTGCCAGTGCAGATAAAGTCCATAACTCTGCGGCAAGGCCATGATCCTTAGGCTTTGTACATGCTATGCTAACAACCCATGCTTTTGCGTCATCTAAAATTTCCGGTGCTTTTGGACTATGGTAAGTATCTTTAAGGCCAGTTTTTATTCCGGCAGCAAGTGCTTTATCGATACATTTGTATATAGAAGGTCTACTGATGCCAACCAATTTTTGGATTTGACTAATTGCGACACCACTGGAATAATGAAGCAATATTTTAGCGCGATCGACCTCCCGCGCCGCCGCAGTTCTTGATCCAGAAAGTTCAATTAGTGTTTTTCTGTTGTCGTCAGACAGTATTAACGGTGCTCTTTCAGTTTTTCTTCCCATAATCACCTCCATTTATTAAATGAGGGTAATTATACCAGAAAATGGGAAAAATGTAAACGTTTTTATGAATCTAACTACTAGTCGATCAGGCCCAGCAACTCTGTTCGCCCCTTTTCCAGGCAGCCCTGGAGAAGAAGGGAAGCAAGCGGGCGCTGTGGGAGGAGCAGCGTAACCTCTTTCGCTGCTACTCGCTGAAATCAATGGCCGAGATATATACCATGATCGTCAACGGATTCGTAAAGGCGTGCCCGGACATCATCTATGACGAGTAACGCCCGGCGGTAAGCTTTACCTCCCGAACCACCGACCACCGCCGGCGCAAGGCCCCCCCTTGGATCGAACGGGAGGAGTGCGTCCGTTTTCTGCCGAAGAACCGCAGCGGTGCGGTGCCGCCGCGCTCAAGTTGCTTGATGGATGCTAAAAAGGGCTCCGGTTGCCTATATTTTGATTAGAAAGTTAGCCTTCAAGCAAAGTTGACCAATTCACACGGAATTGGCGTTTACTAACCGGGAGTGGCTGTCAATTTGATAGAAGTATTTTTCAGTAAAATTTCACGTTCATTCCTTAGACACATTCGAGTCGAGTCTAAAGCAGAATTGGTTAAACGAATATATCAAGGAATCGAGGAAATCAACCAGGAACCAGTTGTTTTCCGCTGGAAATACAAAATGGATGAAATCGCGACTGCCTAGCCATCTTACACGTTATTAACGGAACGGACTACTAGGTGACTGGCTTGGATTTCGGGACTGGTCTGGGGGCAGAGGAAAGAACTCATCGTGAGTTTACGACAGATTTGGACACTTCATAAGAAGGTCCGCTCTCACCATGAGGGCTACGGGTTGTAACCGCAAAGAAGTAAGTTCCGCAGGCAAGATTCCGAATTGTTCCTGCTGTGGTATATTTACCTGCAACAATACTGGAAGAAGTGTAGATACCGGGTGATTTCCCAAGGTAGATTTTATATCCAGAGACATTAGAATTTGAGCTGTCTGCATCCCAACTGACCACGACCGATGAACCTGAAGGTACAACATGAATATTGAATGGCGGTAACAGAGAAGCCCCTAAATATCCCCAAATATACTTTGTTAATGTTTGCAGTGAACCGTCTATGGATGTTTTGGCACAAAACCCTCTTGCCCCGATGATCTTGCCATTACCATGGGAATATGCTGACAATTTTGTTTTTATAAGCTCTTCATGCGGAAACGGCCACATGGGGATTGTCCCTTCAGTATCATACCCCTTTTCACCCCATAATGTTCCAGAACTCCCACGCATGAACATAATGTTTGCACCGACTCTGGCGCCAGATTTCCCCGCTTTCCACAAAGGGCAACCAGGTTCGATACGTGGTAGATACCTAATACAGGCGGGAATGGGGTTGGTTGTTATAGTATGAGTACTTCTGGTACTGTTGAAATCTATCTTGCCGGTTTTGCAAATATTGTTGTAGTCAACGGTCTCCCATCCGAAAAAAAGGTTTCCCGCTTTACCATTGTAATCTTGCACATCATAAATGACAGAATTGAGCAGAGACTGAGTGTATTCCCAGCCATTTATGAAACAATTAAACGCCGTGCGGGCTAGCGGCGACCTCCATTTCCCGAAGGTCGCCTGGTTTATCTGCATACTGCCAGGTGCGGTAATGACGGCATAACTTCTGGTATCCAAGCGGGTTGTCATTCCTCCCATCGTTTTAATATCCCAGCCAATGACATTATTCAGTATGGTCGGTTCACTTCCGTTATCCTGTTGAACATTCACAGTGAATGCGTTGTAGACGTTAAGTGCGATACAATTGACAGTCTGAACATCAATCATTTTTGACCAGGGTTCATAACGGGCTCCGCCCACTGAATCGTTAAAAGCACCTGCAAGGTACCGGTAGGAGTAGTCTTTGTATTGATCCATGTCGATCACGATGGAGTTTTGCGTACGCGAGTAGGTATTGGCATAATTCACTATCCCACCGAATGGTTCAACAGAGTTGTCACTATCAATCCGAACCAGATTCCTTCTCATTATCGTATGATCGCAAATATAGGTAGTTATCCCTTCTCTTCCGTTTCCCCATACGTAATCGCCTTCCAAAAGCACGTAGTTGCTTCTCTGAACATTAAGGATAGCGCCGTTATCGTTTATTGACTGATCGTAACCGCCGACATCAATGATCTTCACATGATCGACATGGTTCATGTAAAGGACACTACCGTTGGATGAAGGTAGCGCATGCCCTCTCCCGACGATAAATCCTTTAATCGCGATGAAAGATGTGCTGTACGCATTGTGGGGATGGCGGTCTCTCGAATTGTAGTTGCCCTGCCATGAGATCGGTTGATTTACTCCTTCGCCATCGATTAATGCTCCTCCCGGATGCTCAGCCATTATAGTTGTGTAAATACCCGGAGTGCCAGACGGCGGAATGGTGCCCCTGTCGGCTCCGATATTATTCATCATGTTCATTATGCCGCTATAACACCCATCCCTTACGACGATGGTGTCACCGGAGGAAGCAGCGACTGTTCCTGAGCTTATCGTCTTGTGCCTATCGGAAGGTCCGACATAAATGTAGCGTCCCCCCCCTACTTTGACTATCCATGTCTTATACACGGACCCGTCAGAGTTGGTCGCCCGGACCCCGAGGTGGAACGCCTCTCGCGCCAGCCCGGAGGGAATAGCCCAGGAAACCTCACCACTGTCAGGGTCGACGGTCATGTCATCGGGACCGAACTCCTTGTTCCACCGAACCTTAGTTCCCGCAACCAATTTCGGTTTTCTGGTATAAGTTGCGCCCTGGACTGCGCTGTCATTGGTCATCTTGGCGATCACGGGCACGGCTGCTGTGGCCTTTGTGGCAGATGCAACAAGGAATACTGCCATAGTTACCACTAAAATACCTATATTTGGCAGGCCAATTCGCATCAGGTCCCTCTCATTTTAACGCAGGAAAAATACCAGAGATCATTTCACCAAGCTGATCGCAAATCTGAACTTACCAGACTCTGGAGTTGGAATGGCATCAATTTCATTAAAATTTAAGTGGATATCATCACCAAGTATTGCATTAAATTTATCCAATATATCCGATTTATCCTCTGATCTCAGCTGATCATTTGCAACAATGTTTATGTCGATCTCGTTGATGGTTCTTTGAACTATCTGGTAGCGGCTAATTCCGCTGATACCATAAAAAACGTGGGAAAAAAATTCGCCATGGATCCGCTTTCCGTCAGGATGAACAATAAAATCACTTGTTCTGCCGGTTATACTGCCAATCATGGGAAAACCTCTGCCACATCCACATTTAGAGAGGACAGGGAAAGACATGTCTCCCATGTTGTACCGGATAAATGGCATGACATGATTATTGAAATCCGTGACTATTACTTCACTGCCATTTTCATCGTTGCTCGCCTTATTAATCGGCATTAGTTCTACAAAGACGTCGTTTGCATTTATATGCAGTCCATGCTCGGCTTCACATTCGGATGCAACCAATCCGACCTCCCGAGACCCATAACGGTTCAGCACCCGACAGTTGAAAGTACCTTTTATGACTGTTCGTTTTTCCTCGGTCAATGTCTCAGCAGAGCAGATTATTCCTTTCGGCGAAATGCCCGACAGGGAACGTCCACGTACATAATTGGCAAATTCAAATGCAGCATTGGCATAAGCGATGATAAGGGACGGTTTATGTTTCAACATCTGCTGCGCAAAGGCTTCCATTTTCTCATCTGTAATTTCGAAGGCATTGAGCAACTCGTGCCTGTATACATATTTCTGGACTGCCTTTTCCTTGAAATCCCTCATTTTATTAACTTCTCTGTCGGCCCCCCACAAATAGAAGCTTTTCTGACCGATATCCCATCCACTCCATTTATTCGCCATTAGTAAAGCCGCGTGCTTTTTGTACACGGAATGCCAGTCACCTAAAAAATTAGTGGGCTGACCTGTTGATCCACCCGATGCATCCTTGTATCCCTGCGACTTTTCGCAGATATCCGACATCATGAATTCGTAGTTGGACTGAATGTCCATTTTGGTAATTATAGGGAGTTTTTTGATATCATGGATTGACTTTATATCGTCAGGCGACACCTGGAACCTAGTATAAAGTTTGTTATAAAAAGGAACGTGTTTGTAAGAATATCTGAGTATTTTGACAAAGGATTGGAACTGGTAATGTATTACTTCATCTTCACTAAGCCACTGACGCTGCTCAATCTCCTTCAGCCGCCTCAATCTGTTGTCCTTATTCCAAAGCATGTAAGCCGGGAAGATAATATTCTTATTGAAAATCTCAGTTACCATAGAATACTCCTGAGCTTGGTGAGGACACCCTTATCACGGGAAAGGCATCCGGCTATGAATTTATTTTTCCGTTACCTGCTTATATACCCTGGCTATGCTTTGCAACCTGGATTCATGCGAATACCTGGCGAGAACGGAAGCGCGAGCTTTGACTACCATGTCATGCCTCGCATCGGCGTTGTTTAACAGGTTTACCACGGATTTGGCCAGAGCCACCGAGTCGCGCTCTTTAACCAGGCAGCCAACGCCCCCGTTTTCGAGGACCTCCGGTACCTCGCCCACGGAGGAAGCAATCACGGGAACCCCTTGGATCATGGCCTCCAGCAATACATACGGGAGCCCTTCCGCGAGCGATGGCAACACCATCACATCAAAAATGCTGAAGAACCTCCGTCCGTCAGGGCGAAAACCGGTAAATATGACAGAATCCTGCAGAGAAAGGTCATTAACCTCCTGCTGCAGCAGCTTCATGCAGGGCCCGTCACCAACGATAACCAGTCTAGCGCAAGGTACTTTCTGGTGGATTTGCCGCCACGCCTTGATCAGGAAGGTGTGTCCTTTTTCAGGGCTTAGGCGCCCTATGGCGCCGACGATGACGCTCTCAGGTTCCAAACCCAGTTGTTCCCTGAGTTCCCCCGGGCGGCTGTCACCTGAAAATTCCGCAGCACCAACGGCGTTACCGACTATCTCGATCTTGGTCCGCTCCACCCCATTTTCCGCCATGACCTCTGCGAAAGGCTTCGAGACACAGACAACCCGGTCCGAGAATCTGTGCAGATACCTTTCCATCCTGTTGAACATGCGGATCTTGAGGTTCTCTTGGGTAAAGCCGTGCACCCATGAAACAAGCGGAACCCGCTTTTGCAACATGCTGCGCGCAAAGAGTGCCAGGGCCAGTGGTTTGTAGGTCTGGGCGTCTAGAATCTCGATATTATGCTCTTTGATCAGTTTCACAAGCCCGGGAAAGACCCTAGGGTCATAGGGGAATCTCTCGTGAAGGGTTTCCACCTGCAGCCCCAGCCGGCGCCCCTCCAGCACCAGAGGATTAACCTTTTCCGGATGCCTGGTCATGGCAATGATCAGCGGCTTGATGCCGCAAGGTGAAGCTTGGGCAAGCTTGCAGAACTGGAGAACTCCGTGGTTGAACCCGATCGGTTCAGGATAGGCGGTAATTATGCCAACCTTCATAGTTCGATCGCCCCTTCCCAGCCATCGGCCGGCCGGAAGGAGAAATATTTTTCGGTATGGGAAAACATCTCGGCGTAACCTCGATCGTTCGATAGCACCTCAATGAGGGCCGGATCTGGACAACCTATCCGGTAACGATCGATGTTGCCGACGTTCGCATAGGTAGGTATACGCGTCCAATCAAACCCCATCATCCGGATGCACACCTGGTCCACCGCCACAGGATCATCCCCGGCGACCAGGCAACCGCAGTTGACCGGGGAGGGGTTCAGTGGCCCGTTCCATTCGCCGGCCACTATGCCGTCCACCAGGGAAAAAAACCGGCGCCGCGGCGTATCGTGAAGGTTCCCGTCGGCGTCACCATAGAGAAGCACCTTGTTCAGATCCAGAGTGGTCCGCCAGATCGAGTCGTTGCCAAACCACTCGCCGCGGTCGCGCTGGTCGGCCCTGCCGTACACCCCGCGCTTGCGCATCTGGCTGTAGATGGGCCTGATCAGTTTGTACGCAGCAAGACCGTGCTGCGAGGATATGACGTTGTCAATGAGAAAGGACTTAAACCTCACGGCCAACGAAGCGGCATCGGGGACCTCGTCCCCTCCACGCGACGGCCGTCCTACCCGGTGGTGGGGGAGGGTATCCTTGGCATCGGTGACTCCGACGATGTTTTTTAAGCTGAGTGTCACACCCGACTTCTTGTGAGTCTTCATTTTGGGGATGTTGATAAAAACATCGGACTCCATGACCGTTTTGGAAAAGGAGTACAGGTTATGCTCGAGGTCATGCCAGGTCCCGATCCTGCGCTTCTCGAAATAGGAGGCGGTGGAGCGATAACCGCCGACCAGCCCGGGGTCGACACCGCGCAGCAGTTCACTGTCGGTCAAAAGGTCGCTGATAACATAACCGCGAGGATCACCAGGCAGGTCGAACCGGCGCACGTCGGTTTCCACCCAGTAGGTTTTCCAGCGTCGCAGATCGTGCAGGCTGACGTCGAGCCCCTTGTTCTGGCGCAGGTCGTCAAGCATTCTTTTCGCGCCGGTGATGAGGGTGACGTTGTCGAAATCCGCCATATCGAGCGGCCCGTCCACGACATCCACCCTCCCTTCCGGGCCGGCCGCTATGAAGGCGTAATCTATTATTGCCCGCAGCACCGACGGGTGGGTGACGGTCGCCTCCAGCCCGGCAGCACCGGCGGGATGCCGGTCCGTAACAAAGTTGGGCTTGATCGCCACCTTTTCGCCCCGCTTGATGTAACGGCCCAAGGGGTTCCAGGCGGCAGTACCGTAGTTGGACTCATCAAGATGCATCTGCCTGAAAATATGGCGTACTGCACGGTATACCCCGTTTTCTGGATTAACGCCCTGGTCACCATAGGGGTACTCGGGGTAACATTCGGGCGGGTCGAAGCTCCCCGAAGGATAGGTCAGGTCTTGGGCGACGTACAGCCCCACGGCGGCTTTTTTCAACATGCATCTTCTCCCGTTCTCAGGCCAGTTCCCCTGACCCGAAATGCTTGTGAATTATTCCAAAGGTGAGCAGGCTGTCGATGGAAAAGCCCAAGGGCAGCTCCCCGGCGCGGTAACGCCTCCAGACCTCTCGTATCTGCGCCGCGTCAAAGATGCTGCCCGGAATGGCCGCGGGGTCGCACAGTATCGCCTCAAAAAAGCCTATCCACTGGGGATCAGTCGCGCCCAGCAGCCGGCAGTCGGTCCAGGAACTGGCCATGACGGCATTGGTGATGCCGAACCTGCGGTTAAAGGCCTGCCGTGCCGCCCCCAACCGCGGCCTGACCAGCTTGACGGTCTTGTGGCACCAGTAAGGGGCATGGGCGGGGAGCATCGTGTTGGCGTTCCTGATGCGGGCCAGTTCAGGGCAGAGCCGCTTGAGCGCCTCGATGGCTATCCTGCCATGCATTCTCTGCCGGGCGGGAATAGAAAGCATCAGGTCGTGTATCTCGTTATCCATGGAGAGCGACCTCTCAGGCGCCAGGCTGCGCACGTCCTCGATCATGCCGTAGGTGGCGACCTCGTAGGCGGCCCTCCACCTCAAAAAGTAATCGACGGACGCGGGGTACTCGCTACTGACCTGCAGCGCCTCGGTGGCCGCCAGCATAAGGTCGGAGCGCCAGGCCTCGAAGACTCGGCTGCGCAAGGGCTCACGGACAAACTGAAGCACCCCCATTTTCTGTGAGGCGGAATAGTGACCGTCGAGGTTCAACACCTGGTCGCACAGGGCGCTGGGGTCGGGCCTCGGGCCAGGCGACCTGGCGTCCCCACCCAAAAGTTTCTGGAAGGCCTCCAAAAAATCCCCCAGCAAAACGGAGTCGTAATCAAGATCCCCCCCAAGTTTCTTTAGCCCCTCGGAAAAGTGGGAATGGGCGGGATGGTAGTTCCCCCCTTGCAAAAGGGCAGCCCGTTCCATGACTCGCAGATACCACAACCTATCCCGGCTCACAGTATGATGCGGGGTGCCAACGGCTTTCGCTACTGAGCGGGCCGTCCTGGTCTCGAAATTCTCCCCATCAAAAAGCGTGACGCAACTCGGCTTAAACTCGCAGGCGAGAGCGGCCAGCGCGAGGCGGGAATCGAGGCCGCCGCTTAGGAACAGCAGCGGTTTGGTGGTGGCCCCGGCAAGCCTGCCGGAAGCCCCCCGCAAGCCGGCAGCGAGCCGGTTCCCCCACTGGGCGGTGGACAGGCCCGACTCGGGACGGTACTGGGGCCGAAACCACCGGGTGTGCTCATCCCGCCCGTCCCCCCTAAAGAGGGACAGGGACCCGGGGAGATTGCGGCAGCCGACACTCAGCAGGGAGCCGGCACCCGACGGCCTCGCCCTTAGCAGCAGACTGCCAAGCGTCGCCGGATTGACAGCGTAACGCTTGCCCAGGGCCAACCAAAGAAGCACCGGGTGGGAGGCGAAAAGCCAGGCCCCCTCGTGATGGGCGCGCCATACCGAACGCGAGGCAAAGCGGTCGGTGTACTGGCGCACCGTGCCGTCCGGTGACGCGATGGTCAGCAGGGTGAAGGAGCCGTTGAGGCCGCTGAGCAAACGTGTCGAACCGGCAGGCTCTGAAGCGATGGCGCGGATGAGGGCCAGAAAGGGGGCAGGGTCCGCCTGGACTGTTTTCCTGGTAACCGGTTGGGGTTGGGTGAGATATCCGGATAATAAGCAGGCGGTGCCGGTCACGTCGTCACTGGCAACGGCGAGATCAGCCTCGCCTTGACCGTACCCGCAGCCCCACTCCACAAGGGTCCACCCCACGGCACCTTTGGTTAGGGACGCTACCCCCAGTTCGAGGATAGCATCGCAGCGGCCTCCAGCAAGCATCTTCTGGGCCAGGGAGTAATGTCCGTTTCCGACCGCAAGTAAAAAACCTGGCATATAACCCCGCATTGTCAAAATCCGGACACAAGATACCGGAGTGGTTAAGTCGTGGAATTACCGGATGACTGATTTCTTCCTGGCAATGTCGAGATACAGCTCCTGGTATTTATGTACCATGGTCATAAGGCTGAATCTGTCCTCGATGCTTTTACGGGCGGAGTTTCCCATTCGGGTCCTAAGTTCCTTGTCCCGGACCAGAGTCGCCAGGGCATCGTTCAAAGTGCCGAAATCGCCCGGCGCAAACAGATAACCAGTCTGACCATCGGAGACAATCTCGGGAGTCCCGCCGACATCCGTGGCTACGACCGGGAGACCGCAGGCCATTGCTTCCAAAAGCGCATTCGAAATGCCCTCAAATTCGGTGGGTGAAGCCCCCAATCGCCCGGCGCCAGTTGCGTGCATTGATGGTGAGGAGGAAGAGGTCAAGGCAAAAATATCCATCGCCGAAAGGAAGTCGGCTACATTTTCCTTCCTGCCGACCAGAAACACACGATGACTGATCCCCTTGACGTTTATCAAGACTTGGAGGGACGCCCTGGACGGCCCGTCACCGACAATCAGCAACGACACGTCATTTCCTTGCAGAAGCAGAGTCTCGACTGCTTGAATCAACACATCGTGCCTTTTCCAGTCGACCAACCTCCCTACTGAACCAATGACGCAGCAATCCGGTGCAATTCCATATTGTTCTTTGAGGGCAGTTTGTCCTGGGCCATTGACGGCCGAGAATTTGGCGGAGTCAACCCCGTTAATGATCGGGCAAAAGAGGTCCCTGCTCACATTGAAAAGGGAAGCAAGCCGTGTCTGTAGGTCTTGGGAGACGGTCACGGTGCTGTCGACCAGTCGATAGAGCATTTTCTGGGCCAGTATTTTCTTTGTACTGTCCATATGGACGCCACCGTGCTCCCCATGGATCACGACGGAGACTCCCGCAAGCTTTGCACTCAAATAGCCTATGGCAACGGTCCCCCATCCATGGGTGTGCACGATGTCAACCCGCTCCCTGCGGAGAAGCCTGCTTAGATCAAGCAAATCCTTAAATTGGGGCCGGCCTTTTTTGAGCAACAGGTAAACGTGTTTTCTCTCCCGGGCGATCCGCTCGGACAATTCGCCGACCGTCTCCAGGCAGCAGACCGAGACCTTGAACCTGTCGAAGTCCATGTTGTTGATCAAATTTACTATGCCATTTTCGCACCCCCCGGTCTCCAGAGACAACAGGATATGCATGACATGCAACCTTCGGGGTTTATCCATTTGATGTTTTCTCATGTCAAAGTGAAGTATGCTCCGCCCAAGTATAGCTAACAAAACCGTCCCTAGCGCTTAGACGGGTGGGGAATGAGATAATCCCTGAAATTGTTGGGGTCACCCGAGAGGCCGTCTTCTGCAGCCTTAGCCATATTGTACGCCTCCCGAGCGGTGGCATAGTGAAGTTTATATTTCGTGCCGTCATTATAGCTTGACTCAAGATAGGTGAACATTCGGTCGGTGACATCCCCGAGCACGGACTCATGATCTTGCCCACCATGGCAAAATACTTTGACAAAAACCCAGTCAGGTCTCCCTTTTACGTGTATGCCCTGCCTCACCCAGGAATCGATGCGTATTGGGTCATCGTGCGAGAGGCTCTGGCCGATTTCACCGTTTTCGATGGTTGGATGCCATTTAAAGCGCCAATCGTTCCAGTTAATAGTCAAGGGCCCCTCGAAGATCATGAATTCGTCATCCTGTGCCTTTTTGCCGACCGCAGCGTCCCGGCCCTCGAAATAGCCGCGGGTGCCTTCGGTAAAATCCGCGTAATAAATCGAGTTGATTTTATTCGGCTGAGCGACAGAGTTGAGTGCGGGAAAGGTGAAATCGCCGTAACAGCCAGCACCCTTCAACAATTCAATCTCGTTATCCACTCCGCAGTACTGTTCCCCGCGGGCGTTGTTCAGGGACCAGTTACCATGAATGAAACCAAAACAGCCCATCTTGTCCTTTTCAACAGGACGCATGAACCCGTATTTTTGAAGAACCAGAAGTCCCTCGCGCAGTTTCTCAAGAAAGCTGTCAGTGGTGTCGTGATCATGATGCCAGTGCAGCTCGACCTCCCCAAGATCGGACTCGACGAGGCTTCTCAACTGGAGGAGTTCGCTTTCCCGCAGCAGGTCGAGGGCATAGAACCAGGTATGCTTCGGGTGGACACCATGAGAATCCGAGTGTTTTGCCGCAAGTTTCGGGTATCTCGACATCCATTCGGATAACCGCGGGGGCTTACCGGCAAGTTCGTAATGGTCCACAAAAAGAAAGATGACATGGGTCGGACCTCCGTCCCCAACGGCAAGGGAAAAGGAGAACAGGTTCCTGAAATAATCCAAAATCCAGTTGCAAAAATAAGGTTTTTTCATTATTTTCACGCCGATTTACCTCTAAGAGAAGATTGCACAGTGGAAAAGAAAAGGTCTTCGAGTTGCGTTGCCAGGACAGGCCAGCGGAACTTCTGCCACGCGCGCTGCCGTCCGGACGCCCCCATTGCTGCGGCAAGCGATGGGTCAGACAACAGACTGATAATTTTTTCACACAACTCGCCCGCATCAGAGGGATTTACCAAGAAACCATTTACGCCCTGCTCTATTGCGTCAAAAACACCCCCGCAGGCCCCGCCAATGACTGGCTTCGAGCATGCATTGGCCTCCAGAAAAACAATACCAAAGCCTTCAGTATCGCCATCGTCCAGCGTCCTGTTAGGCATGACGAACACATCACCCAATTGGTGAAAGGCTACGATCTCATCATCGGGAATATAGCCGCAAAATAATACATGATTGTCCAACCCCATTTTGCTAACTTTCTGTTTCAGCGGCTGGACATTCTGCCCGACTCCACCTATCAGATATATGACATCGGGTATCTTTTCAATTACCGCAGGAAGCACCTCGATAACGAGGTCGTGTCCTTTTCTTAGATCCAGACGTCCCACCGTATATATGACATGCCTGTGACCGATGTCATACCTGTCACGTAAAACGGAGATGTCGACATCGTCAAAGAATTTGTCCTCCACACCTGGACATGAAACGAAAGAAGGACGAAGATCGCCAACAAATTGCAACAAGGCATCCTTTGTAAAACCCGAATTACTTACAAACAGATCGGCATTATTGATGAGACTGCGCCTGATTTTGTTTGACTTTAGAGGTATTGCGGGAATATCTTCTCCATGGAAAATGAGAGCGACGGGCAGCCGTGTTGTTTTTTTAAGGAAAAAAACCAACAGGAGCAAGGCGAAATTAATCTGCCCGACCACAACAAGGGATATATCCTCCTTCCTGATGATCCCGTACACCCTCCTGCACAGTTTAAGTAAAGCCCCTGGTGATTTATAAACAACGGTGGTACTCGAACATGAAGGCCAATCAGATATCCGATACACCCTGCCACCAGGTGAATAGTCATCGGCAAGACCATCGGAACGCTGCCCCCCAACCTGCCTGGTGACAACAACCGACCTGCACCGGACCATATTGAGAACGGCATTACTTAGATATTGTTGAACCCCTCCCATGCTTGGAGGATAGTTTTCAGTAAGCCACAATAAGTTCATGGTCCAGTCCACTCCGCTTCAAGAACGACTTTCAGGTGAGCAGCAATCCGTACCTCGCCTCGGCAATGAATGAGATGGACAGCCGAAATCATTCAGCCGCCCCGGATTTTTTTATGGCCCTCAGCACTCTGCGCAAGCTCGAAGGCAGACATGCTGCAAGGAGGAAAAGGGCAGATCTGAGGCTGAATTTATGTTTAAGTGATTCAATGAACAAAAGCCTGGAGGTTTGAACCTCGTTTTTTGAATAATGGTGATAACCGACATGCCAGGAACGTTCCGCAATTTCAGTGTGGACTATTTCTTTTTCGCCACACGAAAGTTCATACTTCAATAGGACAGTTTTGAGAACCGATATTTCACCTTCGTCCTGCTTGACCAATGCCCCGCTTATATTACCCTCGTGCTTTCTTATGAGTACAAGTGGTTTATGTAGGTAAATGACAGGGGATACCTTTGCACTCCGCAGCATAAACTCCCACTCAAGCGAAAGAATCCGATGTGGTATATTTTGGGTGAACGTGCCGACTCGGTCATACAGGGAGCGCCTGACAATTAAACCGCTGGGAAATATCGGTTGTTCCCTGAGCAGATAGGAGAAAAGCCGGTCGGAGGCAAGACAGAGGTGCTCGCCTGGAATGTTCTCGAAAAAGTCAAAAAAAAGTTTCAGCTGGCTGGATTTCCGAGAAATAATATTAAGATCAGCATCGGTAATGTAAAAATCGGAATAAAGCCAACCGACATTTATAAAATTCGCAAGAGTCGCAACGGTTTCAGTCAAATATTCAGGCAAAAAGAGGTCGTCACTATCGAGAAAGGCCAATAAGCTTCCAGCCGACAGACTGATGGCGTAGTCCCTAGCGGCATCGGGTCCGGAATTGCTTATTGAAACTACCTTGCCTTGAAGGTTATATTTTTCAATACTTATCCTCGCCTGCGCTGCGGAACTATCGGAGGAACCATCATCAACGACTATTACCTCAACCGTTTTGTAACTTTGTAACGCTACAGACTTAAGAGCTTCATCGATAAATGATTCTCTGTTGTATAAAGGTATAATTACAGATACAAGATCATTCACAGGATCTCCATGAGCATTTGGCAATGGCAGATAAAAACATCTGTAAGGCTCCAAGTCATTCGATTAAAACAGTACTTTCCAGTGATTTCGTAGATAAATTAAACTGGGCAGCGATCAAAAAAAACAATAAAGTGAGTAATTGATTCCCCCAATAAAAGTAAAAGGCGCTCGACAAAAAGAGCCCGGCTACAACCGCCAGGTAAGCTGTAGGCCTGCCTTGTGAAACACATCGTTTATAACAGGAGAATATTTCCCTGCCCAGCCCAATGATGAAAATGACCAACAAGGCGCCGCCAGCAACACCAGTCTCCGCGAACGCCTGGACATAAGTATTGTGAAAGGGCTGTCCGACCACATCCTTTGCGCCTCGCTGGAAACCGATGCCAAAGACCGGATTTTCCAGAAACAATTCAATCCCCCTGTGCCTCAACTCATAACGGTCGTCTTTGGAGGCTTCCTTGTCGGTTCTTTCAGGAACCACAACCTGGGACACCGCAAAGAGGCCCACGATCACCAAGACGATAAACGATTTCAACAGCTTTGAATTGATCAAGAATACCGAGGGAACAAATATCAGCACAAGCGACATCAAGCCGGCTCTCGAACCGGTAAGAAAAACTACGAGCGAAAAAAAGGGGAGCACAATTCCGGCTGAAAGGTAGTCGACCCTCCGCCTCAATCTGACGACGAGGGCGACCATGTTTGCGGTGCCCAGGCACGCAATAAATGACGTTTCGTTGGCGTTGGCCCACATACCCCAGGCCTGAATCCTATCCTCCAAATGAAAGAGCTTCCATAGTTCACTTCCAGCAGGCTCAGTATAGTGGTAGTAAAGGGGTTCAAGGCATATAAGAAAACAGCTAAAGACCGTGGTTGAAGAAAGCAACGTCATTCCGTCTTCATCGTTCATATATAAAATAATTGCTACGAATAAAAGAAGACCCGCACTAATGAACATAGCGTTCCCAACCAGGTCTTCTCTATGCAATAATGCAGTTTGAACAATTACTAGCAAAATGAAATAAAATATTTTATTAATACATTTACCATCTACAATATGCTTTAAGTCAGATATTCGAGTACCGATCATGGCTATCAATATAGAAAGCACTATTTTTGGATAAGGAATAAAACACTCAAACCTCTCGTTCGGACGTAGAAGTAATATAGCTAAAATAAGTGCAGTCATATATCTTGGTTTGCGGATCAGGTATATTATAGTAAGAATCAGAATCAGTTCCAGCAGAATACTGGATTGATAAATATATTGCCCTAAAATTCCGTTCATTGTCGCCACCACACTAAAACCGAAAGCCTTAAATCAGTCGACAAGTATCCCGTAGATTTCTTCGATCCTGTCTTCCCAAGTTGAATGTTCCATTGAACGCGAACGCATCATTTGCAGATCGGTCCCAGATTCGGTTATTGCCAGGTCACACAACGTAATGAACTCGCCAGGCGACTTGGCGATATGTATCAGATTGCTATACCCCAGGACCTCGGGGATGTCGGTCGACACAACGGGAAGACCGGCCGAAAGATATTCGTATAGCTTCAGTGGGTTACAGTTGTCAGTGAGCGTGGACTTCACAAAAGGGATAGTCGCAACGGAAAAAGACCTACAGTAGGCGGGCAAATCGTTATAGTCCCGCTCACCGATTGCCCTGATGTTTGTGAAACCAGCGAATTCGTCAGGACTTAGGGAGAATTTGCCGATCAGCAGGATTGTCCAGCCTGGCCTCGCAGCAGCAACAGCTCTGAGTAGCGCACAATCCACCCAGTCATATGAGATGTGGCCGATAAAGCCGATTATCGGCGTGGGCAGTCGGGCCACGTCCGACGGGATCTCGAGGGTGTCATCGAAGACTGCCTTGGAAAACAATTCGTAATTGACCCCATGAGGGATGTAATACGTCGACGCATTGACTTTTATTTTCTCAAGTTGCAATTTATGCGAGGAGCAAATGACAACTTCAGCTAGCATAGCCATTGATCTGTCATTTTGTCTGAATGCGCTGAGGTCGATCCCCTTGAACCCTGAGTGTTCATCAACGCAGTAATAGATAAGCTTCCTGCGTGGTAATCGTTTGGCAAGATCGAGCCAGTTTTGGGAGAAAACAAATAAATATGGCTCCTTCATGCCTAGTTTGCGCATCGCATAATGCAGTTGGATACTGAGAATCATTTTATTGATCAGCTTGACCAACGTGTTTCGATTGAAAGGAATGACCAAGGGAGTGAGCACAAACAGGGAGCTATTGATCTCCCGAACGCCCCTACTAAACTTGGCAACTTTGTTGAAAATCCTGAACATGTCTTGTTTGGATGCGGTGGGCGCCCTGAATCCGACCGAGGAGACAAAAAGAACCCTGTTATCCTTCGCAAACCGGGTGGAGAGCTGATATTTACTCGTTTTCCACCCCCAGTCGTCAGAAGAAAGTATAATGAAATCAGCATCTTTCATCGTATAGCCTTGCCCTTAATTGTATATGGCAAAAAGTGCCCACGAACGGATCATTTTTGAATTTTACTCTCGATACAGCGCAATAAATCATCGACCGTCTTAAATCCGAGCAGTTCTCTTTGACTGAACCTGATATTGAATCTTGTTTCAATCGCGACGATCAAGTTCACATGGCTTAGAGAATCCCATCCATCGACATCGTTGGCGGTCATATCGCTGGTAATTATCAATTCATCGTCGTCGAACACATCCCTGAAAATGCGCTGCAATTTATCCTCTGCGTTCATGTTTGCGATCTCCCTATTCAGTTAAATTTGGCGAGCTTGCAGGCAGGTCATCGAGGGTTCTATTGATATAGCCTGCGGAGCCATCATAAGAGACAACTCGGGCAGGGACACCGACGACAACGGCGTTATCAGGAACATCATTGGTGACCACTGAATTGGCCCCTATCGCCACGCGGTCGCCGATCTTGATATTGCCGAGGATCTTGGCACCCGGGGCAATATAAACACAGTCTCCGATTTTCGGCGTCCCCTTCTTACTCCCGGTGTTGATGACTCCGATGGTGACGCCGTGTGAGAGATTGCAGTTCTTGCCAATGACAGCGTTCCCGCTGACTACGATATGACCGAAATGGCCTATAAAAAAACCCTCTCCTATATTTAGAGAGTGAATATCTATGCCGAACCGGATCCTCTTCCTGTGCAATACATATCCCACGAGCTTCGATTGGAACACGGTCCGTAGCCTTAACCAGACGATAAAATTGAAGCCCGGCTCCCTGATGTAATTACTGACAAATGACTTGAAGGATAAATCACCCGAATATCTGTAGAGGTCGGACTTGACAAGTGACTGCAAAGTCAACAACTTGACGGAAAACCTCACCGGCTACACCTCCGCCACGTTTCGAGACAGCTTTTTCTCAATTAGCACGATCATGTCACCGATATTCCTGAGGGACGGCACCTCGTCATCTGAAATCGCTATATTAAACGTGTTTTCAATCGCCATAATCACGTTCAGGTGGGCAAAGGAGTCCCACCCCTCGATATCATTGGCAGTCGTCGCCGAGGTCAACTGAATGGAGTCATCAAGAAAAATGTCTCTAAGTATGTTCGTAAGCTGATCGAGCAAATTCACTTAGTCCTCCAGTGTCGAGATATCACCTATGTCCGTACCCAGATAGCGAGCCTTCAATACCCGGCGCATGATTTTGCCGCTCTTGTTTTTCGGGATTGCATCGATGGGAATGATCTCCTGGGGCGAGGCGATAGTGGACAGCTTGTTCGATACATAGATGCGTATTTTCAGTTCGAGTTCTTTGGTGTACTGGAACTGCTTATGTAGGCTGACAAACGCCACCACCTTTTCGTAGAGCATGTCGTCGGGGGCGGCGATCACGCCCGATTCCGCAATCTCTGGGATCTCAAGCAGGGCACTTTCCACCTCGAAAGGACTTACCAGATGCCCCGCCGTATTGATGACGTCGTCGCTGCGCCCCATGAACCAGAAATAACCGTCGCTGTCACGGTAGGAAGTGTCGCCGGTATAATACCATCCGTCGCGGAATTTCGACTTGTAGGCCGTCTCGTTGTTCAAAAAGGTGACGAACATAGAGGGCCAGTCAGCCTTGATGCACAGGTTCCCTTGCTCGCCATCTGCCTGCGGGGTCCCGTCATCTGCCAGAATGGACGGTTCTATCCCCTGGACCGGTTTCCCCATGGAGCCCGGACGGATTTCCAGCCCAGGACGGTTAGCAATCATGATTCCCCCCGTCTCGGTCTGGAACCAGGTGTCGAAGATGTCCTTGTTCAGGGTCCGGTGCGCCCAGTGAATCACCTCGGGGTTCAGGGGCTCGCCTACACTGCAGATATGACGCAGGTTGGAGAGGTCGAACTGTCCAAAGAGTTCTGGTTCTTCCCGCAAGAGCATTCGCAGAGCAGTGGGAGCGGTATACCAGACGGTGATTTTCTCGTCCTGCAACAGGCGGAACCAAACCTCCGCGTCATAGCCTCCGCCATAATGCACCTGAGTGACACCCTGGCACCAGGGGCCAATGATCCCGTAGGAAGTGCCGGTGACCCACCCCTGGTCGGCCGTGCACCAGAAGACATCGTCTTTCTTGATGCCGAGGATGTCCCTTGCGGTCACATATTGATGGAGAATGCTCTTATGGCGGTGCACTACACCTTTCGGTTTACCGGTGGATCCCGAGGTGTAGTGCAGAACGGACGGAACCTCCGGACCGGTGAGGGGGGTGACAAACTGGTCTGACGCGGCACTCATCAGCCGTGGGTAACTCAGGATGTCCGAGGCAAGATCCTCCTCAACGTCAACCACGATGATGTAAACCAAACAGGGAAGCCGGTCGCGGATCCTGGCAACCTTCTTTAGAAAGCTCTGTTTGGTGAATAATATCCTCGCTCTGGCGTCCCCCAGGCGATCCAGCAGGGCATCCTCGCCAAAATTGGCAAACAAGGTACCGGTGATGAGCTGCATCTTCAACGCTCCGAGAAAGGCAAAGAACTGCTCAGGCATCTTGGGAAGAAAGGTGAAGAAGACCTCCCCATTGGCCATGCCGAGTTCCTGGAGAACGTTGGCAAAGCGGTTACTCAGCAGTTCCAGATCCGAAAAGGTGTAGTCGGTGCGCTCAAGTTGAGGCGAGATCCAGCGCATGGCGACCTTGTTGGCCCGACCCTGCGTGCATTGCATCTTCGTGCAGATATCGCCTATATTAAATTGAGAGTTCATTATAATTGTCCTATCTACCATCATATCACCTCTCGTTTTATGAAATCGATCATCGCTATCCAAAACGGTGCATCCTAGAGCTACCCGACCTTCGAATTGAAGCGTTTGCAGTGTAATCCTGCCAGAGTCAGTATATCAGCGGAAAGACACGCGCAGGATTCCCTATTACCATTGAATTGGGCGGTACCTTCTGAGTCACGACACACCCGCTTACCACGATCGAATTTTTGCCAATCGTGACCCCCTTCATGATTATGCATTTTTCTGCGATCCAGACATTATCCTCGATGATGATCGGTTTGCTACTTGCTATGGGAGGAGGTTGGTGACGCTCCTCAGGATTTGCCTTGTGCTGATCATAACTATAAATGCAAACCTCGCCGGCAATCAGGACATTACTCCCTATGGTCACATCACAGCCAACGGTTATTTGCAACATGTACCCCAAATGAGTATTATTGCCGACTCGAAGTGTAGGCCGGTCAAAAACCTTGGCCCCAACCAGGGTACTCTTCCCGTGCATGGTGACGTTGTCCCCCAAGACAAGATTGAGGTTGCCGGTAATCAGAGGGATGCCTCCTATTATAGTAAACCCGCTACCGACAGAGGCACACTGGCTCTTGAAAATCGGCTCGTAGTAGACAAATTGGCAAAACCCGCGCCAGAGCATACGTCTTATCTGCCGCTCGGAATAAAGGAACCGGTGCAGAGGATAGACTACCGGGAAATTAACCGCCCGAGCCTTTTTCAGAAATCGAAACAAACGGTCATAAAAAGGGGTTTCCCTGCGTCTAATTTTCAATAAAAGTCTATTAATTGGCATTTTAGAAACTTCTTTTTTCGATAGTTTTTGAGATGTATGAACATATACACAAAAAATAAGTAGATTTAGCGTCGGAATCTGCCAGTGTCAAAACGAGGGCGAATCAGCCATCCCCCATGCTTCCGATAATAGTAAATGAGCCCCAGAAAATGGCTCTGCGATGTCTTTGAAAGTGGTTTTTTATGGGTAATCTGCTGCGTATAATGCAGGACGGTAAAGCCGGGATAGTAAAGAATGCTGTATCCTGCTTTCCATACCCGCAGTGAATAGTCAAGGTCCTCGGGCGAGTAAAAGATGTTCTCGTCGAGAGTCCCGACTCTTTGCATCAGTTCCTTCCTGAAAAACCAGCAGGCGGAGATGGCCGAGTCGGCAACCCGCTCGCTGGTGAAGGGAAAATCCTGATAAAAATCAGCATTACAGGTCTTGATCCCCAGACAAATTCTGGGGATCTTCCACAACTTGTGCAGCATGGTGGGGAAACGTTTCACCGAGTTTTGTACCGTCCCGTCGGGCAACTGCAACCGCGGGGCGATGATGCCAATACCCTCGTCAGTGCTAAACCTGGCCAACAGTTCGGCGAGGTTTCCCGCACCGAGTTCGGTGTCAGAATCCAAAATACAGTGGTAGGTGCCGCGCGCCCGCTTTAACCCCAGATTGCGCGGATAGGTGGTGCCGCGGTTACTGGCGAGCGTGATGAGATCAAACACTCCGGGATGACTTTGTTTATAGTCCAGGATAATTTTATTCGATCGATCATGCGAACCGTTGTCAATGGCGATCACCTCGAAAGGGATCCCCTCATCGGAACATTTTCTTATAATCGAATCGAAGCATTTCACAAGAAATTCTTCTGAATTCCACACCAGAATTACAAATGAAATGACGGGATTGGATATACTCATAATCTGGCCACTGTTTAATGTAAAACTGTTATTTGTCTGAATGACATTGGTATCAACCCATGCCTCTCATCCAGCACGTATTAATACCGAAAAACAAGAATATCATATAATAAAACTAGTTACACTATTACGTCCGTGATGTCAAACCCTTTCAAGCCAGATTTCACGCCACCAGGGATAAATGCTTCTCGGACAAAAAAGCCTGCAATCACTGTAACGTGCCTGACACCAAACGTCTTCCAGAATGATGGATGCACCCTTGGTCGTGATCAATTTACCGGTATTCTCGTCGAGAAATTTGTTAAGCCGAGTCCTGACGCGGTAGGTGCCCCCGCAAAAGGGGACCATCTCGGCATCGAAATAGAGACCTCGGGTTTTGTTGTTAGTGTCCAATGTCGAAATGATGAATTCGTAGGATTTCACCCGTACCAGATCGCCCGGTTGCAGATCCAGTTTGCTCGCCGGCGTGAGCTGGCCGGCAGGAATGGTCCCCTCCCTCCTGGGGAAGGGAAGTCCCCCACGCCATGCCTGGAACCCGTCATACGCCCGGATCAGGTACCTGCCCAGTCCCCACCAGAGCCGGGACACGCCACGCCAGAGCAGATAGAAACCAGCATAAGAGAAACCCTGGAAAATCCGTTTCAAGCCTACGTTTCCCGAGGTGTAGTCCTCAAGATACTGTCTCGGGTCCCACCAAGGTAGGAGCGTGGTATACTGAGGCAGCAAGGTAGCCTGACAAACATAGACCGTCTCATCTGCCGGTAATAGCCCCTGCTTTACCGTCCCCGCCAGCACGTCCGCCTCGTCACAACCAGACTTGGACCGGATTACCACGGGAGCAACAGATACCGCAGCGACCCCGGACTCCTGAACCGGCTTGAGCCAGGCCTCCTTCCAGAAGATCAGGCAATCGGCCTGGCAACCGGCGTAGGCCACCCCGTCACACCTAAGGTCCAGGTGGATTCCGTCAGCAAGCCTCCTGCCGCCGGTTTTGGTAACGGTGTCGCAGGTCTTGTGCGCCCGCTTGAACACCTGGAACTTCTGGCCGCAATACTGGAACATCTGCGGCATGAAAGGGAGTTCCTCCAAGCGTCCCCTCTTGTCGAGGGTACTCAAGATTTCCTCTTTACTGCAAACCTCCACCCAATCGCCCACCCGGTACCCCATTTAAATCACCTGCCTTTAGCACCTTGAAGTGCTGGACAAAAATCCTGGATTCTTTCAATCAAAATTGAAGCGGCTGGCCAGTTTTTCCAAGGACTGCTTCGGATTGAACAAGAGGTCGACCAGTTTGGAGAAAACCTTTTGTGACAGCCTGATATCGTCGATCTCCCAGCCAAGTTTAGCTAACCTGTTCTTCTGGTAATCCCAAAACTTGGCACCTACGAAATGGATTTTGCGTTCCGCTAAGAACTCATAATACTCAGCCAGCAGTTCCTTCATGCGCTTGTCGATCTCCTGAGGGGTCAGAAAGCACGCACCATACCGTTCCAGAAACTCCAGGCGGTCGACCAGCAAGGAGTTGTACTGCACCAGTGTCGAGGTTATGGCCCCCTCGTGGACCCGTTCGTAGGTCAGGATCTGGTGTACACAGCCGAAGTCGTAGTGCTGCATGTCCCTGTGGAAAGCATCCAGGTCGGCAGACGGTGCTGCCCCCAGGAAAAACACCCCTGCCTTGCGCACCATCTCCGAGCGGTAAAGCAAAGCCGACGGTGGCTTGAAGATCGCCTGTCCAAGCAACTGCCTGCGACCCGCCTCATGGCCGCTCAAAAAAAACGTATTCAAGGGCAACTGGACCCTGAGCACTCTCTGCTCGTTGATCGTATAGCAACCGACCATCCCCACGGACTCATGCATCTCGGCGACACGGACCATCTTTTCGACGCATTCCGGATAAATCCAGTCATCGGCGGAAACCAGTTTGCAGTACACGCTGTCAGGCGAAATCGCAGCGAAGGCCCTGTTGTGGTTTTCGATTACATCGACAAATCTCTCGTTGTCAATGACACGAATGCGCCTATCCTTTGCAGCGTAACTTGTGGCGATCTCAAGCGACCTGTCGGTGCTGAAGTTGTTGACAATTATGTATTCCCAATTCCCATAGCTTTGAGCAAGCACGCTTTCAATACACTCAGCAAGGTACTTTTCGCCGTTGTACACTGGAGTAACTATCGAGACAAAGGGCTGGCTGGTGTTCATGAGACCTCACATTAAGATAAGTAGGGTGCTAGCCTTGGCGGGGCAGGCCACGCAGGAAGAATCAGTCCCAAGGGGTCAATGACAATAGATGCGATGAGGTCCGGACCCGGCACGGGGCGCCAGCCACTACCCTTCCTCAGGCCTTGGCGTCCGCCACCTCGACCGCGGACGATCTTCCCCTCATGTCCCTCCACAGGTTCAGATACATCTCCTTCTGTCCCATGACAAACATCAGCATTCCCAGGTGCGCACAGGCCATGACGATGCCACCTGCGACCAGCATCAGCATGGGGGGGAGCCACTGATCGAAACAGGTCCGCAAAGCAAAGCAAAGAAGCGCCGAGACAAAGCCGGAGAGAAAGGGAAGCCGTATGGCCCGAAATACATCCATGCCGGTGAAGTTGGTCCCACGGATACACCAGGCGATGAGCGGGACGATCATTAGGGTCATGGCTGCAGAATAGGCCCCGGCAACCCCGCGCGCCCCGTAGGGCAACCCAATGAGGTACGCTGTAATTATGGTGGGGGCGATAACCAGGGCTATCTTCAGGCTGCGCTGCTGCAAACCGATCGATTGGAGCAGCCACCCCCAGGGGTTGAGCATGCCAAAGATCAGCACAGTCGGCGTCAGCAGCCGGAAAATGGCGATGACATCCTTCCACTTGGGCCCCAGTACCACCAGAATCAAATCGTCTGCGAACAGGGCGCAGAACATGGTGATGGGAAGGGTCATCGACATGATCAGCGAATACCCCTTCAGAAAATAATTCTTGAGACGCTCGGGGTCGTCTTGCAGGCGAGAGAGGGCCGAAAAGCCCACGGCGCCGATGGTCGCGTTCAGATTCTGGGTCGGGATTGAGATGAGGTAATAGGCCCTGGTGTAAAACCCGAGGACTGCCGCCCCCATGAAACGGCCGAGAAAGACCTTTTCCAGGTTGTAAGCCAGATAAACGATCAGGTTGTTGAGTGTGATGGTGCCGCCAAAGCGGAGCATCGAGCGGATGCCCGAGCCCCGGCGTGGCATTCCGGGGATCCAACCCGCATTCATCCATTTAAGAGCGGTACTGACAGCAGGACTGACGATTGACATGCCAACCAGAGCCCAGTACCCATACCCGGCGAAAGCCATGGCGATGCCGACTGCGATGCTGGCCGCCAGTGACACCATGTCGATAACCGTCAGGGCCAGAAAGCGCATCTGGCGCTGGAGCAGGGCGGAGTGCTGCACTCCTGCAGCATTGAGCAGGAACCCGGCAGCCAAGGCCACGGTCACCCAGAAAAGGCGCGGCTCATTATAGAACATGACGATAAACGGTGCAGAGACCACACAAAGCAAAGCGAGCAACAGGCCGATAAGTATGTTTATCCAAAACAGGGTCGAAACCTGTTCATCGGTAACACTGGAGCGCTGAATGGTGGCCGAGGAAAGCCCCGCGGAGGTGAAGATATCGTAGACCCCAGTGACAACGGTGACCATTGCCACCAATCCAAAATCCTTGGGATTGAGCAGGCGCGCCAGCACTGCCATGGAGCCGATACGAAGCGTAAAGTTCACTGCCTGGTTAATAATCTTGGCTATGCCGCCCCGCAGCGCCTTTTCCTTCAAATCGTTCATCAAAACTCCAGGTATCAGATAACCAGCTTGCGACAGTAAAAGCCCTCGGCGTGGTCGCCGGGGGCGTTGCATTCAACGCCTCTGAGTCTCAGCAGGGAAAGGAAAGTGTCCTCCCGGAACCAGCGGTGCGCCAACTGCGACTTGAAGTGCTCCAATAACAGCGCGACTTTCTTGGCGCAGGTGGCCTGCTCCAAAGGAACGAAAAAATTCGGTTGCCCCAGATCGCCGTCGTACTTCATGATTTCGTACTCGAGGATCAGGTGGTCCCGGAAGGTGTTCCAGGTCAGGTCGGAGATCTGACGATGGTCCTGGTGCAGGTCCTTGCGGTAATGGGTGAAAACGACATCAGGGGTGAACCTCTTTTTGAGGCCTTCAAAGTAGTCCTTGATCTCCCCCCCGAGGGTGGGGAAATAGCCGTCCCGGAAATTCTCAACCACAATTTCCCTCTTCCCGGCGCCCGCCAGGAACTGCTGCGCGCTGGCCGAAGCCTCATTGTCCCTTTGTCCGCTGGAACCGAACACCACCCAGAGGACCTCGACCTCTTCATGCTCCGACAACAGGCGCAGGATGGTTCCTCCGCATCCGATCTCGATATCGTCGCTGTGGGCTCCCAGGCAGAGCATCTTCAGGGGGCGGTCCTTGGTTAAGGGAAATCCGAATTTGAGCATAGTGTATCCAGTATAATCAGTTACTGTTCCGTTACGGTTTCTTGTTTCTTACAGTTCACGAAATATTGCATCACCGTCATTATTTTTTCCACACTTCCCAGGGAGCATCGCCACGATCGTGCATATCGTTGAGTTCTTTTTGCTCCTTGAAAGTGTCCATGCAGTGCCAGAACTTGTCGTACTTGTAACCGAGCAGCTTGTTTTCATCTATCAGGCGCTGGAACGGTTCCACGACCAGCTCCTCACCTTCCTTCATGTACTTGAATATCTCCTGCTTGAAAACGAAAAAACCGCCGTTTATATACATGCTGGCATCCTTGACATAGCTAATCTTATCGACATTATTCCCTTCTCCCAGGGAAACGACAGAAAAGCTCTGCGACGGCTTCACGCAGATGAAGCTGGCGACCTTGTCGCTCGCCTTGAAGGAATCGATCATGTCCGGCAGGTGCAGGTCCGACAACCCGTCGGCGTAGTTCGCCAGGAAGTACTCCTCGCCGTCAAGGTACTTCTCCACCGCCTTGAAGCGCTGTCCGATATTGGAATTCAATCCCGTGTCCACACAGGTGATTTTCCAGTCGGAGAGATCGTTCTGGATCAGGTGGAGGTCCTTCCCACCGTTAGTGAGCGTGAAGTCGTTCGAGACGCACTCGTTGTAATTCAGAAAGAAATCCTTGATAGCATCAGCGCGGTACCCGAGGCAGAGGATGAAGTCCTTGTGTCCATAATGGGCGTAGTACTTCATCAGGTGCCACAGTATGGGCCGGTACCCGATCTTGACCATAGGTTTGGGAATCTCACCGGACTGATCCCTCAGGCGAGTTCCCAGACCACCACAGAATAAGACAACCTTCATATCTTCCTCCTTTTTAACCTGTCACACCCGTGGCAGGTTGCTGCACTGTACTACCGGTTCACACGGTTGCCAAACCTCTTCCAGGGCTCCCGTGCAGGCCCGCCGCCGGGGCGCCCGGCAGCTTTTGCAGCAGCCCGTGACTTGCCAGGCGGTCCGCGGCCTTCGCGATGGACGCAAATCCGATGCCGGAGCGCTCGGCTATGTCCAAAAGCGCATGGCGGCCATCGGACTGGTTCAAGACCCAGAGCATGGCGAGTTCCCCGGCACCGATGGAGTCGTAGAGCCCCCTCTTCCCCAGTTGCGGCTCGCACTTGGGGTTCAGGCTCTGATAGGTTTCGTTTTGTTCCAACAGCTGCAGGATGGCGAGCACCTTGGAGAAACTGTCACCCAGCGCTTCAGGCCGCACGAAATCAAGGTTATCGGCCGAGGTGTGGTATTGAGGATAGCTGCCAAAAGGGGTGCGCGAGAGCCTGCCAACCGCAAGGTCGATGCCGGGGGAACAGTACTGGCGCTCGTCGTAGCCGTAGGGGATGAAATCCTCCACCGTGTGGGGTTGGCCTGAGTGCTGCAGCACGTGACAGGCCGCACGGTCGATCTCCGCCGCGCCGTCGCGGCTCTTCTTGTAGCTGAGCGCACCGCCGTCACCCAGCCCCGAAAGCACCAGCCCGTGCCTGATGCGCGGGAGCAGGTCCTCGTTGAGGCTCAGCCAGGTGATGGCTCCGATGGTCCCGGGTATGAAGATGAAGCGGTAGGAATAGCGGTGGGAGGTGGCCCCCAGCTCTCGCGCCAAAAGGGTGGCAAGGCTCACCCCGGAGAGGTTGTCGTTCGCCAGCGAAGGGTGACAGGCATGGCAGGAAAGAAGGATCTCCCCCTCTTCCTCCCCCGGGAGGTAGAGTTCTCCGTAGCTCAAGGAACCGGGTTCCAGGGTGGAGTCGATGACGACCTGGTACTCCCCCTCCCCCAGGGCAAGCATCTGGTTATGGCTCAGGCAAAAGCCCCAGTCCCTCTTGTAATAGGCGGTCTTGTAAGGGATCCAGTCCGGATGCCCGGGAAGGGTGAAGAGATGCTCCTTCAGCTCCCCGAGGCTCACCGTCTTGTTGACCGGAATGCTGTAATTCATGACATGGAGGTTGGACTTCCCGAAGTCCACCACCTTCTCCCCGCGGGCGTTCTTCACGTAGGCGTCCCGGATGTTCCACTCGTCGGGAACGGTCCAGTCGAACGCCAGGGTTCCCGAGGGGACCTCGTGCATCTGGAGCGGGATATGGCGGCTCAAGGAGGTGAGGGTGGCCCGGAAGCCATTCCCCGTGATGCTGCGGCAAATCGGATAGAGTTCGGCGATCAACCCATGCATCTGCGCCCCGATCTCGCCCGGGTCGGCAGTGATGTCCAGGGGGGCACGGTTCATGAGCGCTCCCCTTCTGTCCGGTACGCGGGATACTGCGCGTCCCGCTCGGAGATGACCCGGACCTCGGCAGGCCAGGCAATGGCGAAGCGCGAATCGTTCCAGCGGAATCCCCCCGCAGCGTCAGGGGCATGGAACTGGGACATCTGGTAGAAAACCTCGGTGTCGTCCTCCAGGGTGAGAAAGCCGTGGGCGAACCCCTCCGGCACGTAGAGCATGTTGCGCTCCCGCGCCGAAAGGACCACCCCGAATTGCTCCCCGAAGCTCGGCGAACCGGGGCGCAGGTCGACGATCACATCGTACAGGGACCCCATGGTGCAGCGCACCAGTTTGGCCTCCGCGAAGGGGGGAACCTGGTAGTGCATCCCCCGCAGGGTTCCCTTCTTGGCGTTGAAGGAGATATTGCACTGGGCGAGTTGCGGGTTAAGCCCGGCCGCGGCGAACTCCCGGGCGCACCACGACCTGGCAAAGAATCCGCGCTCGTCCCGGTGCATCTCGATTTCCACCAGAAAGGCGCCGGCCAGTGGGGTCTGGGTAAAGATCACCGGTACACCCTCGCCTCGGGAATCGGCACCAGGAAGGAGCCGCCCCACTCCCGGATGTAGGCCTCTTGAGCCATAATCTCCTCCTTGAAGTTCCAGGGTAGGATCAAGAGGTAGTCCGGTTTGGTTTCCCGGATCTTCTCCGGGGCGAAGATCGGGATGTGGGTCCCCGGCAGGAATTTCCCCTGCTTGTAGGGGTTACGGTCCACCGTGTAGTCGAGAAAGTCGGTGCGGATGCCGCAGTAGTTCAAGAGGGTGTTTCCCTTTCCGGGAGCCCCGTAGCCGGCGACCGTTTTTCCCTCGCGCTTGGCCGTGATCAGGAAGTCGAGCAGCTTGCGCTTGGTCTCCCGGACCTGTTCCGCGAAATTGCCGTAGGTCTCGAGCCGGTTGATGCCGGCGGCCTCCTCGCGGCTCCTCAGCTCGCCCACCCGGGGGCCTACCTCGTGCAGGTCGGCGCCGCAGTGTTTGGCGAAGATGCGCAGCGAGCCGCCATGGGTGGGAAGTTCCTCCACATCGAAGAGTTCCAGGCCGTGGGCGGCGAAGATCTTCTCCACCGTGATGAAGGAGAAGTAGGAGAAGTGCTCGTGGTAGATGGTGTCGAACTGGTTTTCCTCCATGAGCCGCATCAGGTGGGGAAACTCCATGGTGATCACCCCGCCCGGCTTGAGCAGGATCTTCATCCCAGCTACAAAGTCGTTGAGATCGGGCACCTGCGCCAGCACGTTGTTGCCCAAAAGCAGGTCAGCCATTTTCCCCTCGGCCGCCAGTTGGCTCGCCGTCTTCACCCCGAAGAACTGGACCAGGGTGGGGACCCCCTTCCCTACCGCCACCTCGGCCACGTTCGCGGCTGGTTCGATCCCGAGCGCAGGAATGCCGCGCTCCACGCAGTACTGCAGCAGGTAGCCGTCGTTGCTGGCCACCTCGACCACCAGCGACGAGCCGTCGAGCCCGAAACGCTCGGCGACCATGCCAACGTAGCGCTCGGCATGCTTCAGCCAGTCCGTGGAATACGAGGAGAAGTAAGCGTACTCGGTGAAGATGTGCTGCGGATCGACATACTCCTGGAGCTGCACCAGGTAGCAGGCGGGACAGACATGGACGTGCAGCGGGAAGAACGGCTCCATGGTGTTTTTCTGGGCCGCGCTGATGTAGCTCTCGCAAAGGGGCGACATGCCCAGGTCTACGAAAGTATAGTTGAGGTTTTCACCGCAAAAACGACATTTGCTCTCACCCTGCATCACGAGATTCTCCTTGTCAGTTGGTTTTACCCCTCCCCCAGCGCCAGTCCAAACTGCGGGGTGGGGAACGGTTCAGAGTTGCTGTTTCCACTTAAGGTCGGGGCTCAAAAGTCCGCGGTCGCGCAGCTGGTTTAACTGCACGAGGCGCATGAAAAGCGAGGTCCGGAAGCTTTCGTCATGGAAATTGACGGTCTCCAGCCCCTCTTTGAGCTCGGTGATGGAGCGGTCCAGGTCATGGAGCGGCTGGTGGTCGGGGGCGAGTTTCCGGTAGAGGTCGAAATTCACCCGGTAGGAGCGTTTGTCGGGGGGAGCATCCTGGTTGATCTGGACGCGTACCCCGGGAACGATCCTGGCCACGGCCTGAGCCAGTTCCTTAACCTGGTAGTTGCCGTTTTGGGCCCCCACGTTGACGGCAAGGAACTCTCCGCCTAAGGCGGGGGAGCGCCCTACGGCCCAGTCCAGGGCCCGGGCCATGTCCTTCACGTTGATGAGCGGGCGCCAGGGGGTGCCGTCGCTCAGGATGGAAATCTGCCGGGAAGCGACAGCTCCGGCCACGAAATCGTTCAGGACCAGGTCCAGGCGCAGCCGCGCGCTCATGCCGCACGCCGTGGCGAACCTCGGGCAGGTCACGGTGAAGCCGGTGCCGGCCAGCTCCCTGAGGTCATGCTCGGTGGCCGCCTTGGACCTGGCGTACGCGGTCAGGGGACCGAGCTCGGAATCCTCGGTGCGGTCGGACTCCTGAGCCGAGCCGTATACGCTGCAGCTCGAGGCGAAGACGAAACTGGCCACCCCCGCCTTTTTCGCCTGGCGGGCCAGGTCGACCGAGGCACGGTGGTTGATCGCCATGGTGACCTCTTCATAGAGGTTGCCGATCGGGTCGTTCGAGATGGCTGCCAGGTGCACGATGGCGTTAACCCCGTCCAGCACACCCTCGGGAAGCTGCCTCACGTCGGCGAAGATCTGCTGATCGAGCCTCAGTTCAGGCAGGAAGTCCAGCGGCATCAGGCAGGTTGAGAAGAGCCCAAGGTCAAGTCCTACCAGGCAGGCCTCGGGATAGGATTCCCGCAACTGGCGTACCACGGACGGTCCGACATACCCCATGTTTCCGGTGATCAAAATTTTCATTTCCGCTCCCTTGTTTTTTTTGGTGAACCGCATGCCGTTTGCGGTCATTGTCCCGCGGTTTGGCGACCGAAATCCTTCCCTGCTACACGAGCCAGGGCCGGCGCGCCACCAAGCTCCTGAAATCGGTTCAACCACATCAGAAGGCCTTGCTGAGCTGCAGGGACACCCGATTGGCCACGACCGCGCCGCTTGCGTTGCTGAGCCCGTAGCGGTAGGTGGTGTAAGCGTAGTTCAGGCCAAGTGTCGCCTCGTGCGCCAGGATCCAGTTGAGCGAGCCGTTACCGGTGAAGTGGTACGGGTAATCAAGCGGGGTGACCCGGTTCAGGCGGTCCCCTTCCAGATAGAACGCGGCGGAAAGGCTGGCGGATATCTGCCGGCTCCCGGACGCAGTCACCGTGACGCTGCGGCGGCTCGCGGCACTCGTCAAGGCAGTCAGGTACTCGGAGTAACCGACGGAAATGCTGAGGTTCCCCCGCTCCAGAGCCTTGTCCAGCTTGGCGCTGTAGCTGATCTGTCGCGTGGAGACCGCCAGCGGGTCCTGAGTGTAGCTGGACTGCGTACCGAGCGAGGCAACGGCGAACTCAAAGTCCTTGCTGATGCCGGCATCCCAGAGGGGGTTAGTCGTCCTGGCACCGTTGGAGAAGGCCTGCCAACTGTTGCCGTAATGGGTGTAGAGAAAGGAATTCGCCGCATATTCGAACCTGAATCCGCCAGTGATGTCGTTATTGTCGTAGTTCAGGATCTGGGTATTCGTCCTGCCGAAATTGTACTCCACCGTGAGACTCAACTTAGGCGTCAGGTCGTAGCCGAGCTGGGCGAAGGCCCCTGCCTGGCGCTGGTCGATGCCGTTGGCACTGAAGTAGCGCACATCATTGTAGCGCACCCCGGTCTTCAGGGTCGCCAGAGAGCCGAGGCGCCAGGCGAGGTAGGGCGAAACCAACAGGGAGTTCTGTTCGGTCTGAGCAAAAGAAATGCTCTCCTGGGTGGTGTCGCGTGCCACGTTGAGGGAGATCCTGCTCATGGTGTCGCTTAAGTCCACTTTCAAAAAATCGTCCGCAGTGGAGAATCCGGCCTTCACCCCGATGGTGTGGTCCGCCCCGGAGGCAAGACTCTTGCGCGCGTAGTAGTGGTAATCCATGAGGTACGTCGAGTCCCAGGTCAGATTCGGCGTCCGGTAGTTCAGGGTGGCACCCGGCAAAACGTGGGTGACCAGGTCCGTCGTCTTGCCGGAGGCAGTCTCGAAGATGTTGTCGTTGTACTCTTCGCTCAGGGAGAGCGTCGGTTTGAACTCGACATCGGCCGCCAGCGCGGGCGCGCCTGCAGTCCCTGTCAGAAGGAGCAGTCCGGTAACAATCAGGGCTCGGTAGTTGGCTGGTGGCAGCGTCATTTCCGGTCCGCATCTCCAAACAGCAGGCGCACGAATCCGGCAGCTTTCGGGTTCGCCAGGGACACCATCCCTCTGCCCTCCTCCACCTCAGCCACCCGACCGCCCAGTTCGCGCATCTCGGATTCGCACCTGCCGAGGCGATCGACGAACTCCTCCTTCAAGAGGAGCAGAGATTCGCTCACCTCCCTGAGTGCCTCCGGGATCCGCACGGCGAACTCCCGTTCCGCAGCGTCAATGCGGCGCGTGATCTCGGCCAGGCCCTGCGGATCCTGTGCTGGCTCCGGCTGCGCGCCGCCTCCCGCCCCGGGAACCTGCGCCTGGCTCCCCCAGAAGTGGTTTTCGAAATCGAGGTCGCCGATGATATCATGCACCATTTCCAGAGAGGCGGTCTGCACCTCCTCGGCAAAGGCGGAGAGCATAATGAAGTCGCAGATGATGTTGATCAGGCGCGGAATCCCCCGGCTGTACAGGAAGATCACATCGAGTGTCGCATCGGGGAATTCCAGCGCCTTAGCATTGCCCGCCACCTCCATCCGGTGCACCACGTATAGGGCGGTCTCCTCCCTGGTAAGGGCCTTCAGGTGGCAGTTAATGCTGATGCGCTGACGCAGCTGCAACAGCTCCGGCGCCGCCAGGGTCACCCGGAGTTCGGGCTGGCCGACCAGGACTATCTGCAAGAGTTTCTGGTGCGCGCTCTCCAGGTTGGAGAGCATGCGGATCTCCTCGAGAAGATCCGCCGCCAGGTTCTGCGCCTCGTCGATGATGAGAATCGGCTGCTTCCCTGCCGCGTACTGTTCCAGGAGGAAGTCGTTCAGGTCGCGCATCAAGGAGACCTTGTCCCTGCCGGCCACCGGGAGGCCGAAATCATCGTTGATCATGCTGAGCAGTTGCTCCGAGGAAACCCGGGTGTTGAACACCTTGCAGAGCACCACTCTTTCGTACTTCTTATTTAACAGGTCGCGGATCAGAGTCGTCTTGCCGGAGCCGACGTCACCGGTGAGCAGGATGAAACCAGCACGCTCCCTGATGCCGTAATCGAGGTAGGTAAGCGCCTTTTTATGGGAGCGGCTCAGGTAGATGAAATCGGGGTCCGGGACCAGTTCGAACGGCTTCTTGCGCAGCTGGAAAAATGACTCGTACATGTGTTCTCCGGGGCAACCCGTGCAGCAGCTAGATCTTCTGGTGGCGGTAGTCACGGTAGTAACTGTAGTGCTCGTCGTTTCCGGCGAGGGACGCCGCATTGTAGACCAGTCCCAGCAGGGGACAACCCTTGAGCGACTCCAGCGCGTCCACGACATTTTCGCGAGCAGCCAGTCGCTCCATGACCACGAAAAGCACCCCGTCCACCAGGTGGGCCAGCGACAGGGACTCCGCGAATGGGAGCAGCGGAGGAGTGTCGAAGATAAGGTAGCGGTCGGGATAGCGGTGCTTCATCTCGTCCAAAAGCTCCTTCATGCGCAGCGAGGAGAAAAGCTCAGCCGGGTTATCCACCTGGCGCCCGGCCCTGATCACCGAAAGTTTGCCGATCCCCGTCGGGATGATGGTTTGGCCGATCTGGGCCTCGCCAATCAGCACGTCGGCGAACCCCACCCCCTGCTCGATGCCGAGATAGCGGTGTAGCGAGGGGCGCCTCAGGTCGGTATCGATAAGAAGCACCGTGTGGTCCAGCTCCTGGGCCAGACTGATGGCGAGGTTCAGTGCGGTGAGGCTCTTCCCCTCGTTGGGCATCGAACTGGTCACCATGATGGTGTTCTTGAACTGGTTGCCGGTGGTTAGTTTCACGATCAGCGACTTCAGCTTTATGTATTCCTCGGCAGCCGCCGAGTGGGGTGCGTGCAGGTTGACCAGCATCCGGTGTCCCGGAGCGAGCCGGTGCTCTTCCGCCACGATGGGGGGAACCGCGGCAGCTGACACAACCGTTTGCTCCTCGAGTTCCGGGAGTGCCCCGGTGCCCTGCCTGAGCCGTGAAGCCTTTTCCATCGCCATCTCTATTCTGCTCATGCGCATCCCTCTTCTAACGATATTGACCAACGGAGCCGGGCGCTCTAGCGCGAGGCCCCCTTATCCGGCCGGAACACGCTCACGCCGGAGGCGTGATCCAGCAACCGGTCCATCAGTCCGACGCCCATGAGCTCCATGGCCGGAAGACACATGAGCGCAAGGAAGTAGAGCGTGGCCAGGCCGAGAATGCGCCGGGACCGGCTTTTTTTCTTGGCCACCAGCAAGGGATCCTCCTCCATGCGGGGGATGATCGCCAGCACCGTCACACCGAGCCCCTTGACGAAGTCGACCCCCTTCACCGAGGGGTCAATCTGGTCCAGCAGCAGCAGCAGCGCGAAGGCTGCGCCAATCCCGCCCGCCAGAGACATCACCATGATCTTCAAGCGGTTCGGGCTGGACGGACTTACCGGGAGTATGGCCGGATCCACGACACGGAAGGTGGTGGACTTGTCCTGAACCTCCATCTGCTTGGAGACCTCGGACTGCCCGCGACGTGCGAACAGCTGGTCGTAGATGTTCTTCTGGTTCTGCTTCTCCAGTTCGAGCTTGTCAAGCCCGGCCTTGGCCGACGGGATGGTCTTCAAAAGCTCCCGGTTGGTGCTGATGTAGCGCTGCAGGCCGCTTTCGGTGACCTTGATGGCGTCGATCTCGGACTCGATCTTCGCCAGCTCCTGGGGGTCGAGGGGCTGACCCGCCCCTTCCTTACGCTCCTTCAATTGCTCCCGCACCGTATCGATATCGCCCAGGACGCTGATTACCTCAGGGTAGCTGTCGGTGTACTGCACCCGCAGGTCGTCCAGGTGTTTTTGCAGGGTGGCGAGCTTCGCCTGGAGCGGGTCGTTGCTTTTCCTGGTCACCTGCCGCATCCCCTCCAGTTGCCGGCGCCTGAGTTGCAGGTCGTAGAGCTTTTGCTGCGACAGGTTGATTTCCGAGAAGAGCTTCCCCTCGTCGATGGAGATCACCCCCCCCTTGTCCCGCTTGTAGGCGTTGACCTGGTCTTCCGCCTTTTCCAGCTTGGAATTGAAGTTGTCTATCTGCTCAGAGAGGAACTTAGTGGCATCGTAGGACTCGCCCCGCTTGGAGGAGATGTTCTCCTCGATGTAGAGGCGCACCAGGGTGTTCACGAAATCCCTTGCAACGCGCGGATCGCGGTGGGTAAAGGAGATGATGAACAGGTTCTTGTCCCGCACCCTGACTTTGGTGTTGAGCTGCAGGTCCTTGATGAGGGCCTCGCTGTCGGATGAGTTCTTGCCGAGGTTCAGGTCCAACGAGTCGACGACCTTGGTGAGCAGGCTGCGGCTCGTTATGGCGTAGGTGAGCACGTTAATGGTGTCTTCCATGGAGGGGGTGACCGTGATCCCCTTGACCAGTTCGCTGATGACGTTCTTCTCTATGAAGACGGTGCTTGTCGATTCGTACTTTCTCGGCAGCAGGAAGCTGACCGCGAAGCCGATCGTCATGACCAGCAGCGCGACCAGGACAAACAGTTCCTTGCGCTGCACAATGAGCTGCAGGTATTTCTTGTAATCCGACTCTGTTGACTGCATGAGAAACCCCGTTTACCGATTGTATTGCCAAAACGCGGGGAGCCAGACGGCTCTTCCCCGGGCAAACGCCCCGAAGCTGTTGCCTAAAACAGGCTTTCCTTCACCAGCACGTAATCGCCCGGCTTCAGGTCGATGTTCTGACTCAGGTCTCCCTTGTTGAAGAGCCGCTTGGCCAGGACTTCGAGGGAGACCTCCTCCGTGCCGACCTTTCTCCGAACCACCACGTCATTTTGATCGGCGAATTTGGTAAAGCCACCGGCTTCGAGGATCGCCTCCATGACCTTCATCCCCTCGCGGTACTCAATCGCCTTGGGGGTGGCCACGGCCCCCAGGACGTACACGCTCTTGTCGAGCAGCAGCGGCATGAACAAAGCGTCGCCGGACTCCAGCAGCAGGTCGTCATCCGTTTCTCCGGACACGAAGAGCCGGTAGAAGTCCTGTTTCAGCTTCTTGCCGTTACGCAGCAGATAGGCGCGACGCAGATCTGCCGATTTCACCTCTGCCAGGCTGCACAAAAGCTGCAACAGCGTGGTGCGCCGCGACAGGTCGTAGATGGTCGCCTTGACCCCTCCACCAAAGACGTACACTTTGGAGTTAGTGATCTCCTTCACGGTGACCGTCACGATGGGGTTTTTCACCAGATCCTTCAGCCTGGTCCCCAGCAGGGACTGCAGATCACTGGGGGTGGATCCGGCGGCAACCACCTCACCCAGTCCCGGCATGGTGATCTTTCCGTCCGGCCGCACCTTGACGGTCACGTTGAGGTCCTTGACGCCCCACACCGCGATGTCCAGGGCGTCGCCCTCGCCGATCAGGTAGTCGGCGGCACTGCAGTCGACGGCGGCAAGGCAGAAAAAACCTAGCAGAAGTGTTAAAAAAAATGCCACTCTCATAAAAATAACTCCTGTCAGCCCTTGTGTCTAGCGTCCCCGCCCGAATAGCACAACTTTAACGGTTTCGAACATGATCTTGGTATCAAGCAAGACGGAAAGGTTCTTTATATAGTACAGGTCGTAGCGAAGCTTCTCGATAGCGTCCTCGACGGTTGCACCGTAGGGGTAGCGAACCTGAGCCCAACCGGTCAGGCCCGGTTTGATGGTGTGCCGCTTCGAGTAGTAGTAGATGTCCCGCTTCAGACTCTCCACGAATTCCGGCCGCTCCGGGCGCGGGCCGATGAAGCTCATCTCTCCCTTCAGGACATTGTAGAGCTGGGGGAGTTCGTCGATGCGTGAATTCCTCAGGAACCGCCCGACCCCGGTGATGCGCGCGTCATTTTTCACCGCCCAGACCGCGCCGTCGCGCTCGGCATCCTGGCGCATGGAGCGGAACTTATAGAGCAGGAATGGCTTCTCGCCATTGCCGACGCGGACCTGCTTGAAGAAGAGCGGCCCGGGCGAATCCATCTTGACGGCGAGGGCGATGAAGGGGAAAAAGGGTGCACTCACCAAAAGCCCGCATAAGGAGAGCACGATGTCGATGCAGCGCTTGTAGACGTCGACCAGGGCGGTCCTGCGGAAGCCGGTTGAGAAGATGATCCAGCTCGGGGTCATCTGCTCCAGCATCAGTTTGCCCTGGACGATCTCGTAGAAAGTGGGAGCATCCACCACCTCGATGCCGTCCAACTTGCAGCGCATCATCTCCTGTAGCGGCAGCACTCCCCTTCTTTGGGCCAGCGCCACCACAATGATCCCGACCCTCTCCTTGCGGGCGGTGCTCAGCAGATCCCCGTCCTGGACGATGGTTGGGGCGTCGCAGTTGGCGGCCTCTTCGCCGCACGGCAGGTAGCCGGCCAGGTTGAATGAGCTGCTGGGCGAACTGATCATATCGCCCAGCCCAAGGGCCAGTTCCCCGGTCCCCAGGATCAGCACCCTGCGGGCAAAGGGAGAATGCCGGGCGCTGGACCCGGTCAACGAGTGCCAGAGGAATTGGAGCACGATGAACAGCGGGAGCGCGATGAAGAGCAGGCCACGCCCCAGCATGACGTCCGGACTAAGGTAGTACACCACGGAGAGCAGAAAAAAGGCGGCTCCGCCCGCCTGCAGGCATAGCTCGAAGATCTCCCGCTTACGGCTTTCCCGGGCAAGTGCGTAGACCTCCATGAGGTAGGAGGAAAAGATAATGGCAATGACAAAGCTGGCGTAGACTTTGAGCCCGTAGTCCGCCCGCCATTCCTCGGGCAGGTTCAGAGTGCCGAAGCGCAGAGCCCCCGCCACGAACAGAGAGGTCACGGCCAGCAAGGCATCGGATATCAACATCAGTGCAAGGCGAAAATCCATCAGCGCCACCTAAAGGTAGGTGTCAGTGCAGGGAGGGCAATCCTCCGAAGCATCAACCGTTGAACTATTGAACCGACAGTTTCATCTCAGCTGCGCGAGCAGTTCCCTGGTTGCCTTGGCATCGGGACCCTCGCCGAGTGTCAAGGCCTTCTGCAACGTCTGTGCCGATCGCACCTTGTCGCCAGACTGGTAGTAGGCAAGTCCCAGGTGGTAGCGCACCGTGGAGTCAGCCGGCAACAGGGCCACCGCACGTTCCAGCGCCTTGATGGCATCGGCGTAGCGCGCGTTTTTCAAGAGCGCGTACCCGACGGTGTCCATCACGCTCGCACTTCCCGGCTGTAGCTTGAAGGCCCCGAAGGCAAGGCGCAGCGCCTCCTCCTTGTTGCCGTAACCGTCGGCGCACAGATAGGCGAGGTTGTTGAGAGCGGGCACGAAGCTGTCGGTACGGTCCAAAATGGCGCGGTACCACGCCGCCGCCTCCCTTTTCTTCCCGGTGGCGTCACACAACGCCCCGAGGGCAAATTCGGCCGGCACGGAGTCTGGCTTGAACTTGAGAGCATCCCGGTAGGCGGCCTCGGCCCGGTCGTTTTGCTTTTCCATCTGATAGAGTTTTCCCAGGTAAAGGTGCGCCTCGACGCTTTTGTCGTCGACCTTGAGAGCCTTGTTGACCGCGTCGATAGCCGAGTGGAGGTCCCTGGAGCGCTCATGGACCGAGGCGAGCAGCAGATACCCCTGAACCGACCCCGGGCGTTTGGCAATCAGCCTTCCCGCCTGTTCGACGGCCTTGGCACCGTCACCGCTAGCGAGATATACCTCGATTTTCAAGGCGACTCCCCGCTCCTCGTTCAAGACCTCCACCTCGTCAAAGGCCTTGAGGGCTTTGCGGTACTCCTTGAGTCCCAGGAGAAGGCGCCCCTTGGCCTCCAGGGGTTCGACCGCCCGGGGTGCGAGCGTTATCGCCTTGTCGAGCACCTCGAGCGCCTTCTGCGGAGCGCCTTTCTTCTGGTGGTAGGCGGCCAGGGTGAGGAACGCCTCGGGCGCCTTGGACTCGGTCGCCTGCTGGTAATAGCGCAGGGCGTCGCTCTCCTTGCCGCTCACCTCGCTCAAGGCTGCCATGCCTAACAGAGCCCTCAGGTTGTGGGGGTCCCTTTGGAGCAGGAGGCCGAGTTCCTGCAGGGCCTTGGGGAAATCCCCCGTGGAAGCGTAAAAGCCGGCAAGATTATGGTAGGACGCCGGGAATTGGGGATCCATCTGCTTCGCGCTCTCCAGGCTCTTCACCGCATCCGCCTTTTTCCCCGAGGCAAACTCCAGAGATGCCATGGCGTTGTAGAGCGCGGCATCAGACTTTCCGCCGGTGGTTCCGGCGCGCAACAGTGCGAGTGCCTTGGGCGTCTTCCCCTGACGGTGGTAATAGGAGGCGAGCAACAGCCTGCTGTTGAGTTGGTCCGGTGCGGCCTGTACCGCCGTGACCAGCTCGATTTCCCCCTCGGCAGTCTTGCCTTTGCTGAAGTAGAAAGCCCCTTTTCTGAGGTAGGCGGTCACCTGCTTCGGGTCGAGCTTCGTCGCCCGGTTGAGTTCGCGCAGCCCCTCATCAAAGAGCCCCTGGGACATGTAGGCGCCGCCCAAAAGGTTGTGGGCCGCCGCATCCGTGTCATCGAGGGCAATGACCTTCTTGATCTCGGCGATGCCATCCTCAGTCCTCTTCTGGACGAGGAGCGTCTGGGCCGTCATCAGGCGGGCCTGCCGCGCTTCAGGCATTTTGTCAAGGATGACGCGGAACTGGCTCAGGGCGTTTTCCAGCTCTCCCCTGCTGTAGTAACAAAGCCCGAGGTAATGGTAGGCCTCAAGGGTGGGTGCCAACTTGACGGACTGCTGCAAGTAAGTCAGGGCTTCCCCGTAGTTTTTCCGGTAGAAGCAGACCAAACCCTTCAGGCGGCTGCCATCGCCACTTTGGGGGAACTTCCGAAGGAGTTCGTCAGCAGCCTTGTCGGCACGTTCAAGTTCTCCCTTCTGGATCTGAATCAACCCGAGCTTGTAAAGCGCGGCAGTCTGATTGGGGTCATACCGCAGGATCCTCTGATACAGGCTCACCGCATTGACATCATTGCCGGAGCTTTTTTCGACACTGGCCAGCATATAGAGAGCCTTAAAATTGCGCGGCTCCGCCTGAAGCACCTGGTTCAGAAAAGCCCTGGCATGTTCGGATTCACCGAGCGCGAGACTGACGGAGGCAAGTTCGAGCTTGATGGCCCCACGCCCGGGGTCCACGCCGAGCGCCTGGTTCAGATAGCCCAGGGCCTCTGGATATCTCTTGCGCGCCGCACAGGAAATCCCCAGCACCTCGAGCCCCTCGACCGCACCGGGATGCTTGACCAGATACTGCTCACCCAGGGGAAAGGCCTGTTCCCCCTTCCCCCATGCGCTATAGAGCCTCGCCAGCTCCAGGAGGGCCTCGTCGCGGGTCGGATCTTGGCGCAGAACCTTGGTGAACTCCTTTTCCGCCTGCTCGTTCTTGCCAAGAGCGACGTAGGCTTTCGCCAACTGGTACCGTGCGTCAGTGAAGTTGCCGTCCTTTTCCAGGGCGTTTTTGAAATAAACCACGGCTCCGCCCGGGTTGGAAGCCTTGAGTTGCTTCACCCCCTCGGCATACAAGGACTCCTGCGTCTTACTGGCGCAAGCAGTGCAGCTAAGCAGCAGCATAACAAGTAGTGAAAATCTCTTCATCGACAACTCCCCCGCATATCGGGCTGCAAGGTTTTGAAAGGAAACAGGATTAGAACCAACTGTCGGGAAATTTAACAGAGCACCAACTAATTTTCAAGTTAAATATGACGCGCTCCGGAAAGCATAAATTGACATTATCAGCAGCTTAATTTAACAGATTTGCCACTTAGGTTCTGCGGCCAAGCGACCTTTGCCCACGAAAAGTGCAGTGTGGGGACTGGAGTCAGGGACAAATTGCATTCCTGAAATATAAATCTGTTTAATCCCTTCGGGTGATATTCCCCGCCCCTTGGGGCGGTTGTCGTATTGCATCGCAAAAGCGATGCTGTACGGTAGCTGATATCCCGTTGCTTGCGGTGGGGCAATTCAATTTGGCATTTAAAATCATAAAATGTCGTTTTTCCTGGTCTTTCCGGCTGCCAGAGGCGGTCAGAAGCCTCGCAGGGTATGCCCGGTGCCTCAGTCCGAGGGGCGTTAACTATTGCACCCCACGAGGATAACTGGGGTGAACGGAAAGGGACTCCACAAGGAGTGCCTGGCGCACCAAGGAACACGGATGCAAACCAGGACTTTGGATAGGGAAAAAACTGTCAGGATTCTTTACAGTCCAGGTTGTCAGCGGAAGGCGATCCAAAAAAAACTTGCAATATCGATATGATACATTTTGGCACACTGCTTGCTCCATCACAGTCAAAACTCAAATCACCAATTTGGAATTCAATTCTTGGCAGCAGGGGGAGACACAGATGAAAAGTATAACGACGATACTCGCAGGTGGATTACTGATGGTAGGACTGGCAACAACCGCTCAGGCGACGCCGGTGCTTACGATAGGCGATGGAATCGCTGCCGACTTGTTGACCATCAGCGACGGGAGCGCACTGGACGCTAGTTCCGCGCCTGGAACTGTCTCTTATTCCGGCACAGTGGGGAGCTATAACATCTTGGTATCCATGGGGACCGCTAACCCTGGCAGCATGCTCATCGATGTTGTCTCCTTGGTTCAAAGTACGGCACCGGGCTACCTCAAGATCGGGTTTACCGATAGTTTTACAACGGGCAACACCGGTACAGGTTACGCCTTCAACATGGGCGGAACAACGACTGGCACCGTCGCCTATCAAGCCTACTACGACCTGACAAACACCCCTTGGGGCACCGGGACCCTGGTCGGTTCGGGTTCCACGACAGGCGGATCCTTCGCTTATTCCAGCCAGAGTCAAACCCCTGCAATCGCACCGAATACCGACTATTCACTCACGGAATTCATAGACATTACCAGCACCGGAAGTAACCAGTACACCAGCTTTAACGCCACACTAACTCCGGTGCCGGAACCGGAAACCTTGGTACTGCTTGGCTCGGGATTCCTCGCCCTCGCCATATACTGCAAGCGTCGCAAAAACGCTTAGACCGGAATCTCCCGCCAATCGAAAGGGCGACACCACCGGGTGCCGCCCTTTTTTTGCATAGTGCCCGACGGCAATTGCCCCTGTAAGAAGTTTCGACACACCTCCCGCCTCCTGGTTTTTTCAACCATTGCTGAATAAAAAAATTCCCGTTGCACTGTTTTACGGGAACACTTCTGTCAGCTAAACCCTAAGCTACCGATAACGCGCACTAATTTGACCCCTGAATTTGAATGCTTCTCGTCATGGTCTCCGCATATAGCACGGCCTCGACCCGTCGCACTCAAAAATGAATACGGCGCTCTAACTGGAAGCTGGATTTCCACCGCCAGCCTGTAAAAGAACCCGACACTTAGCCACCAACTGTAAGTAAACCCGACAAAAGACGGACAACCGCCACGTTCCGATTGACCGATTTGTGCCGGATATGATATCTAATGTCGCGAGGATCCACAAAAGAATAAAGGCGCATTAAATTGATAACGCAGATGCCGGACAGAGCGCTCATTTCCCGCATTCTCCCCTTCGCGTCATTCATGGCGTTCACGGGGATCGCGGAGGTCACCAGTTTCCTGGCGCAGCAAGGATGGCTCACCCTGGAACCGGCGACCCTCTACTACCTCTATCCGGCCAAGGCCTTGGCGGTTGGATTGCTGATTTACTGCTACCGCGGTTCTTACCACGAACTGTCCTGGAAGGATTTAGCCAGATGGAAGCCGACGACTGCCGTGGTTGTCGTTGGCCTGCTCACCTGCGTCATGTGGGTCCGGACCGATTGGATCCTTACTGTGGCCAGTTCCCCGCCGGGATTTAACCCTGGGCTCCTGCCTGAGGGAGCAGTTCGCATCGCCATGACGGTCACCCGGGTGGCAGGCGCGGTACTGCTGGTGCCGCTCATGGAGGAACTCTTCTGGCGCTCGTTCTTGCTGCGCTACCTGGTCGACCCGGATTTCGAGTCGGTGCCGCTTGGCCGCTTTACCTGGATCTCCTTTCTCGCGAGCACTCTGCTCTTTGGCCTGGAACACCAGCTCGTTCTGGCGGGTATGATCGCCGGGGCCATCTTTAGCGCAATCCTCTATAAAACCCGTAGCATAGCCCAATGCGTTCTGGCCCACGCGATAACCAACCTGGCCCTGGCAGGGTACGTCCTTTACACCGGCAGGTGGTACTTCTGGTGATTTCCGACTGCAATGCTCCAAAAAAAGGGCAGCACAGCATAAAAAAAACTTCGACAATACAAAGGGGACAGCACCTGATCGGCGAGTCCCCTTTTGTTTCTGATACTGTAAATTTTACCGACAGACCGTCCTAAAATCTGTAAGGTATTCCAACTATTCAGTCGGAGCTAATTTATGTAATGATCTTCTTTCACCGCCTTCATATTGTTGCTGGGAAGAACTCACTCGAATAGGGTCTACTCCTATTGTCACCCAGCCCGAACTCCGCAGGAATCTAGCGACTACTCCAGCCTCTATCAGACTGTCTAGCATAAAATCCTTCACATAATCGTATCTATTGTTTGTCCAATTAACCTGAACAAGCATGGTGCCTCCCTAGCGTTGACATTATATTCACACCATCACATTTTAATGCAGCTCTCCATGACAACAGTGCACTGCAATTTCAATGCCGCGTCGCTAATGAGAATTTTGCGTTTTTTCATAATCGGTCTTGACAAGCACGGGAGACTCCCTACCAGTCAGCCGGTATGCTTACCTGCAGCAAAAACCTTGCCGAGAATGGCGGGAAATGTCGGGGGGAGGAATTGCGGGGAAACGGAGCGCATGGACCGTGAAAAATGGCGAACGGTCGCTGGCCATGGTTGCCCTGCCGGGTTCACCTTTGCACAGATCGCGCCTGACTAGAACTGCCTGAGCAGTGCACGGGTTGCCTTTGACGAGATGCTGAGCAGGGTGACGCACCTCGACTGGCGCGTCTGGAGCTCAAGCATATTGGCTCCTTCCTGGACGAGGTCTACCGGCATCTCTTCCCTCAGGCGATGCGCCACGCCATGACGCACGACAGCGGATTCTTTGCGGCTTTGCCGCTCCGCCGGGGCGGAGCTTGGCGGGGTAAGGGGCACCGGCTTTTCCGGGGTCGGCAGCACTTCCCTGGCATGGTCAGGTTCGGCCAACGGCGAATGCGCACTTTCATGCGGCTGAAAATGAGTCATCATGACGTGCCCCTCCCAAAGAAATGCGGCGGGACGGGAATGCACCCGCCCCGCCAGCCTGACCTAGAACAGCTTGAGGATGGACTGTGCCGCCTGCGACGACAGGCTGAGGGACGTGGTGCCCAGGGACTGACGCGTCTGCAGCATCAGCATGTTGGCTCCTTCCTCGTTCATGTCGGCGAGGGTGAGGTTGTCTGCGCCGGTCTGCAGCGTGTTGATCATGTCATCGGTGAAACTCTGGCGCGTGGTGATGATGTTCAGGTTTGCCGCCAGGGTCTGGGTGTTGGTCCGCATTGTCGAGATGGCCGTGTCCATATTGGCTGAATCGGCTGTGATACTCGAAGTCGACTGCCAGCTGCCGCCGGCCGCGGTAAGGCTCAGGCCCGAGGAGTTGGCGAGGAAACCGATCACGTTCAGCGTGGAGGATGCGGTTTCATTGAAGTTGACCGTCAAGGTGTTGGTCGAGCTGAGCAGGTTCAGGCCCCGGTAGCCGGAGTCGGACGAGATGTTGTCGATCTGGCTGCGGATCGTGTCGTACTGGGCCGCCAGCTTCGACTGCACATTGGTGTCGCTGGTGGAGAGTGCTGATTGCGCGACACCTTTCGCTGCCTGGATGAGCCCGGTGATCGCGGTAATGCCGGCGTTGGTGGCGGAAACCGTCTGCACCGCTTCAGACATGCCGTCTTTGCGGTCGGACAGGTCGCTGGCGCGCTGGTTGGCATTCTGGGCCGCGAAAAAGTTGGTCGGATTGTCCAACGCACTATTTACCTGCTTGCCCGACGAGAGCCTTTCCTGGGTCCTGTTCAGAAGTTGGCTGGTGTTCTGCAGGTTGAGAAGGTTGGTCCTCATCCCCGCGGTCAATGAGATATCGCTGATCGACATGGCAGTTCTCCTTTCTGGGCTGCCCGGCCTTTCTGCCGGTGGTTTTCAATCTGGATGTTTAACGCGCCAAATAGACTGACTAGCCGAGTGGCCATCCCTGCCGGCCAGTTTTTTTTGCGCATACTAAGGGGCATATCGGCAGACCAATGCAAAACTTATATTTATTTTAATCAGTTTTTAGCAATTTTTCCGGAGGAGGTAAAATCATCTCCCGAGGGGAGGAATCCGCAATCGCTTGTATGCGGCTAGGGGAGAAGAGGGCGCACCAAAGGGAGGGCGAGCCACTTCTTCCGTGCCGCCGCAAGGTGAGCCGAACAAAGGTTGGGGAAGGAAAGGGGGAGAACTGTGGAGAAAACCGGTGGTGACGGGAGCTAGTCCCGCTTGCGGATTAGGGCTATGATGCTGACCAAAAGCCAGATACAAACGGTGCCAAATACCAAGAGTTTCACGGTCTGCCCCCACGACCTGCCCGGTTTTATGCCAGATGCCAGCTTCCCCAGCCAGGACCGCTCGACCAGATAGCAGGGTCCCTGGGGGACTGGTGGCAACGCGACGTAGTACGTTGCTACCTTCGCTGGAAATGTTCCGGATTCGCAGGTCTAAAAGAATGATGATCGTAATAATTTATATCTTTTAATTGTTGTATAAATTTACTCCAGATTGAGGTGTTGTCAAGAACCGAGACCGCTTACCCACCATAATAAAGGGGGATTCGATCAGCTCGGCTGCTCAATTCCCCCTCGACACGCCATCACCTGCACTCCCCAGGATTACCAATTTCTCTCCTCGCTGTCGGACACCCGGTGCCGATAGATGCGCCAATCCTTTCCCAGGATGAGCCTCGCGCCGCGCTTGAAGGTGACATAGGACCAGGCCCAGTGGAACAC
>Ga0364917_1031_pt1 | contig 62413 bp, 51 predicted proteins | sample SorcelJu500001C5_2_FD_206978 | JGI IMG/M metagenome (GOLD analysis project Ga0364917, IMG submission 206978) | Enriched cells from Trout Bog Lake Hypolimnion, Wisconsin, USA - BchlTB.June20.5000.01.C5 | ecosystem: Environmental > Aquatic > Freshwater > Lake > Hypolimnion/Profundal zone | place...
GCGTTCTATATTTCGACGCCTATTATAAAGATAAAAAACTGGGCGACATAACGCTTGCGATACCGGGCAGACACAACGTCCTCAACGCGCTCGCTGGCATTGCGGTCGCGATGGAACTCGAGGTCCCGTTCGAAAAGATAAGAAGGGGCCTCGCAAAGTTCAAGGGAATAGAGAGGCGCTTCCAGATATTTCTTAATAAAAAAGGTCTTCCGATGATTGTGACCGATTACGCTCATCACCCGATGGAAATAGAGGCGGTATTAGGTTCAGCTGTGGACGGTTGGAAGGAAAGAAGGGTGATCTGTGTCATGCAACCGCACAGGTACACAAGGCTCTCATCGCTCTTTAACCAGTTCGTGGACGTTCTTGTAAAGCCGGATGTGACATTTATACTCCCGGTCTATGCGGCAGGAGAGACGGTAATAGAAGGCGCAACCGGCGAGAGGCTCTTTGACGAAGTGAAGAAGTTGAGAAAGGAACGGCCGACCTTCTTTGCAAAGAACAAGGACGAGATGTTCAAAAAAGTGGGCAAAGAGATGAAAGAGGATGACATCATTCTATTCCTCGGTGCCGGAGATATCTGGAAGATGGGGAAAGAGTTCGCAAAAACAGTGATCGCAAATAACAAATAACTAATATGGCAATAGATCAGATACTACAGCAAGAGTTTCAAAGGATAATAAAAGGCCGCATCGCATTCAACGAGCCTATGCGCGGACACACGACCATAAAGATCGGCGGTCCGGCGGATGTCTGGGTGGAACCGGTCGATATCCAAGACCTCATGAGCGTTATCAGGTGGGCAGACGATAACGATATCTCAAGGATGGTCTTTGGCAACGGGAGCAATACGCTCGTGAGGGACGGTGGGATCGAAGGCGTTGTCATATCTCTTAAGAACTTTTCGAACATAGTTTTGAATCGTCATGAGGATGCCAACTATGTTGTTGTCGGCGCCGGCGCTAATCTCCAACAACTTATCGGCTGGACAGCGGAAGAATCTCTTACGGGCCTCGAATATATGACGGGCATTCCAGGAACTCTTGGCGGCGCTCTTATCATGAACGCAGGCTCCAAAGACGGCACGATAGCCGACGTCGTCAAGAGCATCAAATACGTGACAAAGAACAGGACCGTTACGGTCGAAAAAGAGGACCTTGAGTTCGGTTACAGAAAGTTGAAGCTTCCAAAAGGCGCGATCATCATCGAAGCGGAGCTTACGCTTAAGACCGGTGACAAAAATGAGATAGGATCAAGGATAAGTAAGAGACGTGGCGAGCGCGGCGACGTACAGCCGCTCCTCTGGCCAAGTTTGGGAAGCATCTTTAAAAATCCGGAAAGCGGAGAAAAGGCGTGGGAGCTTATCGATGAGACCGGACTTCGCGGCGTAAGGGTCGGGGGCGCAAGGGTCGCGAACGAACATGCCAACTGGATCGTTAACGAGAACAACGCCACGGCAAAGGATGTCGAGGTGCTGATAAGGTTAATAAAGGAAAAGGTGAAGGATAAAACGAAGGTCTTGCTAGAGACAGAAATAATAGTGGTCGGCGAATGAGGGTATTAATGAGGAAAAAGATACTCGGACGAGTGCTACTACGTGTCAGGCAGATAAGCCTGGTGGTCCTTATCTGGTCGCTCTTTGTGGGCGCGATCTGGGGATTGTATCAGCTCGTCTTTGAGCGTTCGATATTCATCGTAAAGCATGTGGAAGTGGAAGGGCCTCTGCAACACGTTGCCGACGGGACAGTAAGAGAATTGTCAGGGATAAAGATGGGCGCAAATATCTTTTCGGTCGATCTTAAAAAGGTGGAGAAGGCGTTGGAATCCGACCCTTGGGTCAAAGAGGTGGCGGTGGCAAGAAAGATCCCGTCCACCATATACATATATGTTAACGAGCACCAGCCATACGCGATACTTTCGGGTGATAGTCTTCAACTTGTCGACAGGAACGGCATCGTTTTCAAGGATCTAGAGGGAGCCGACGAGAAGGACCTTCCGGTAATAACCGGCGTCTCTTCGGAAGCGGAACTCTCAAAGGCGATGGATGTGCTGAACTATTATCTTCAATCGCAGGTCGCGGATTATTTCAAAGTGTCGGAGGTAAACTTCGACCAGGTAAAGGGTTTTTCGATCACGGTCTCAAAGTACGCCTTCAGTATCAGGATCGGTTTTGACAACATTCCCGAAAAATTAGAGCGGCTCTATTCGATGCTTGGAGGGATAAGCTCTTATAAAACTAAAATGAGGTATGTAGATCTTAACATACCCGGAAAGGTCGTGGTAAAATATGAAAGTTAGCAAGTTAACAGGTTCCCAAGTTGGCAGGTTGATCATCAAGGCAGAGAGGGCGCAGTGGCCTCCGGGAGGTGCGCCGTAGCAGATGGTGGTCAGTGGTCAGTGATCAGTGAGCGAGCGTCGGATTTATTCCGCGCGAGCGAAAGGGGCTTGGGGGGAAGGAGCGAGTCTTCGAGCGAGTCGTTCCCCCCATCAGAATAGGAGGAAACAACAATGGCAAAAAATGATAGTTTGATAGTAGGGCTCGATATAGGGACCACCAAGACATGCGCTATAGTGGGGGAGGTCACCGACGACGGAGTAAGCGTGGTTGGCATCGGAAGCAGTCCGTCGCGGGGCCTTCGCAAAGGCGTTGTGGTCAATATCGAGAACACCGTTGAATCGGTGAAGAAGGCCGTCGAAGAGGCGGAGCTGATGGCAGGTTGCGAGATAACCAGCGTCTACGCTGGTATCGCCGGCCATCACATCAAGGGGATAAACAGTCGCGGAATAGTCGCGATAAAGGACAGAGAAGTGACGCCTGCGGATGTCAAACGCGTGATAGAGGCGGCACAGCAGGTCGCCATCCCATCCGACAGAGAGGTGATCCACGTCATCCCGCAGGAGTTTGTGGTTGATGACCAGGATGGGGTCAAGGATCCCATAGGGATGTCAGGCGTGAGACTGGAAGTGAAGGTGCATATAGTAACGGCCGCCACAACGTCGGCACAGAACATAATAAAGTGCTGTAACCGTGCCGGGCTCACCGTTCACGAGATAATGCTCGAGCAATTGGCCGGAAGCGAGGCGGTCTTGGGCCACGACGAAAAAGAACTCGGGGTCGTTATGGTGGATATCGGCGGCGGTACCACAGACATCGCGATATTCATAAACGGGAGCGTTGTCCACACCTGCATATTGCCTCTCGGCGGGAACAACCTGACGAACGACGTAGCGGTCGGTCTCCGAACACCCGCTAACGAAGCGGAGAGGATAAAACAGAAATACGGTTGCGTCCTCACCTCGCTCGTCCAGAAGGAAGAGACGATAGAGGTGCCTTCGGTCGGCGGAAGGAACCCCAGAGTCCTTTCAAGACAGATACTCTCCGAGATAATGGAGCCTAGGATAGAGGAGATATACCACCTCATCCATCAGGAGGTCCAGCGGAGCGGCTTTGAGGACAGGATAGCGGCCGGCATAGTTCTTACCGGCGGTTGCGCTCTCTTGGAAGGTATGCCGGAGCTGGCGGAACAGGTGTTCAATATGCCAGTGAGAAGGGGTGTCCCGAGGGGCGTCGGCGGGCTTGTGGATGTTGTCAAGAGCCCGATGTATGCGACGGCGGTCGGCCTTGTGCTCGGTGCCGCAAAGACCGGTCTTGCCGGCAGGATACAGGCGCACACGGAAAAAAGGGGCATATCAAAGGTCTCTACAAAGGTTCGCGAATGGTTCAGCGAGATCTTTTGAACAACTTAGTAACAACCTAGGAACAACTTAGGAACCACCTAGGAACCACTTAGGAACAACTTAGGAACAAAAAACAGGAGGCAATAAATGACATTTGAAATAGTAGAGGAGATAAAACAGGGTGCAAAGATAAAGGTGATAGGGATAGGCGGCGCCGGCGGGAACGCCGTCAACACGATGATAAAATCGCGTCTTGAAGGCGTTGACTTCATCGCGACCAACACCGACATGCAGGCCTTGAACGCCAGCCTTGCCCCCGCAAAACTTCAGATCGGTCGTGTCTCGACCAAGGGGCTCGGTGCGGGCGCAAATCCGGAGGTCGGCAAGAACGCGGCCTTAGAGGACCAGAAGGTCATCGAAGACGCGCTTAACGGCGCCGATATGGTCTTCATCACCGCAGGTATGGGCGGCGGCACCGGAACGGGTGCGGCACCGATCATCGCAAAGGTGGCAAAAGAGATGGGTGCGCTAACGGTAGGTGTTGTCACGAAGCCGTTCGGCTTCGAAGGAAAGAGGCGCGGCAGAGTGGCAGATGAGGGCGTTCAGGACCTCAAAGATGTCGTCGATACGCTCATCACCATTCCCAACGAAAAGCTACTTTCGATATCAGACAAGGATACCACGATGTTGGATGCCTTCAAAAAGGCGGATGACGTCCTTCTTCATGCGGTCAAGGGGATATCCGACCTTATAAATGTGCAAGGACTCATCAACCTCGATTTTGCTGATGTGAGAACAGTCATGAACGAGATGGGAATGGCCTTGATGGGTTCGGGCGTTTCAAGCGGCGAAGGAAGGGCGATAGACGCCGCGACCAAGGCGATATCGAGTCCGCTCCTTGAGAACGTTTCGATAAGAGGGGCGACCGGCATACTCATCAATATAACCGGCGGACCTAATATGACGCTCCACGAGGTGAACGAGGCGAGCAAGCTGATACAAGAAGAGGCGCATGAGGATGCCAATATAATATTCGGCGCCGTCATCGACGAAACGATGGGAGACGAGATAAGGGTAACTGTCATCGCCACCGGATTCAACAAGGGTGTCAGGGCGGGGAGACAACCGTCGATAGCGTCTCGTCCGCAAAAGACAACGCCTATCTTTACCCCAAGGCGTCCGGAAGTCATTCAGCCGGCCCAGCAAATGCAACCGGTTCAACCAATCCGCAGAGAAGTTGAACCCATAGTTGCAATGGAGCCGGTGGAATCAACGCCCGCAAAGTACAAGGTCGGGAACGGTGAATGGCAAGAGGTCATTCAAGAGATAGGGATGGTAGATTATCAGGGCGATGAATATGACATCCCGACCTTTTTAAGGAAACAGGCTGATTGATCTGTATCATATAATATGGTTGATTTTTAGAGTAACATAATATACGACACAAAAATATGCTAAATAGAAAATTAGGACGATTCATGGTCCTTTTAGGACTGATGGCGATGGCCTTTGGGTGCGCACGTTCCATCGAGACACACAAGATGGGATGGACGGTAAGACAGCTCACGGCATCAAAACTTCCAAAGTTCGATATTCCCATCGTTGTGAATGACCGCGTCATCGCGTGGATAGATTATTTCCAAGGGCCGGGCCACAAGAGCTTCGCAAGATATCTTGAACGCTCCGGCAGATATGTCCCGCAAATGCAGGATATTCTCAAGAGGAACGGATTGCCGCAGGACCTTGTCTATTTAGCTCTCATTGAAAGTGGTTTTTCGGCGAAGGCATATTCGCATTCGCGCGCGGCCGGCCACTGGCAGTTCATTCACGGTACCGGCATGCGTTACGGCCTTGCCATCGGGAACGGTGTGGATCAGAGACGCGACCCGGAAAATTCTACGGTCGCCGCCGCGAGATATCTGAAAGATCTCCACGATGAGTTCGGCGACTGGTATCTTGCCATGGCCGCGTACAACGCCGGTGAGGGAAAGATAGAAAAGGCAATAAAGATTACAGGCACGCGAAATTTCTGGGAGATGATAGACAGCGACCATTATTATTTAAGGGCGGAGACAAAAGATTACGTTCCCAAGTTCATTGCCGCGGCCATCATCGCCAAGACGCCGGAACGCTTCGGGTTCGGAGATGTGGTGTACGACCGTCCGGTTGAGGTGGAAAAGGCCCGCGTAGGGAGCCAGACCGATCTTGAGGTAATAGCAAAGTGCGCCGGTGTTACGGTGAACGATCTGGAGGACCTCAACCCGGAGCTTACCTACGGCACCACTCCGCCGAACATCAGGAACTATTCGATCAATCTTCCCAAGGGGACAGCAAGAACATTTGAAGTTGCATACGCAAAGGTGCCGGAGAGCGAACGTGTCCTTATGGTCAGACACACGGTAAGAAGGGGCGAATCGCTCGGAAGGATAGCAAAACGCTACGGCGTATCCGTGAGAGAGATACTTGCGGCGAACGACCTTTCAAAATCGTCATCCGTTAAAAGAGGAATGACGCTCGTGATACCTACAGGCGGCGCCGCAAAGGAAAAGGCGCGATACATAGCGGAAGAGGAATCAGGAACTCCGCATGGAAAGCTTTTGAGACACCGCGTAAGAAAGGGCGAGACGGTAGCATCGATAGCCGATAACTACGACGTCTCCGCCTCGATGGTAAGAAAATGGAACAAACTTCACGGTAATACCGTTCACGCCGGAAGGATCCTCAAGATCTACAGTTCCGAAGGCGAACGTGCAACGGTTGCCGCCTCGAAGAAAAAGGGCGGGAACGCCAAGTCATATATCGTGAGAAGAGGCGATTCATGGTCAAGGATAGCGCAGAAGCACGGCGTCAGCATAAATGAGCTGAAGGAGTGGAACCCCAAGATAGCGTCAAGGGGACTTAAGACAGGCGGAAGGCTTAAAATATATGCAAGGGGCGATGAACCGAGAGTAGCCTCCTCCGCGCCGGTAGAAAGTTCGCTCCATGCACCCGCAGATGTTGCTGTGAACGCTCCGGTCGTAAATATGTCCGCATCCGAGAGGCTAGAGCCTCCGGTAGAGGCTCCCAAAGAACAGCCAGAGCTCCTTTCAATGAAGGCGGACGCGCCCCAGGCCGTGCCTAAACCTACTGAAAAAACTATATCTTACAAGGTCAAGAACGGTGACACGCTATGGGATATAGCCAAGAAATATAACGTTTCGATCAAAAGCATAGCCGATCTTAACGGATTTGATCCCAAAGCCAAGCTCAAGCCGGGCAAAAATATCAATATCTTGACAAAATAAACCCCGCAAGTTACACGCCCTACAACATTTAAGGAGGAAATATGTCCGAGCAAAAAACCATCACGTCAATGTCGGTTGAGAACCGGAAGTTCGACCCGCCCAAGGAATTGTCCAAGAACGCGTGGGTAAAGAGCTTCGCCGAGTACAAGAAGATGTACGATCGTTCGATAAAGGACCCCGAAGGGTTCTGGGGCGACGTAGCAAAAGAATTCCACTGGTACAAGCCGTGGAAGAAGGTGAGATCGTACGATTTCAACAATAAGATAGACATTAAATGGTTCGAAGGCGGCAAGACGAACATAACCGTCAACTGCCTCGACCGCCATATCGAGAACGGCAAGGGCGACAGGGTCGCCATCATCTGCGAAGGCAACGAGCCGAGCCAGGTAAAGAAGGTCACATACAAACAGCTCTACACCGAAGTTTGCAAGTTCGCGAACGTCCTTAAGGATAAGGGCGTTAAGAAGGGCGACAGGGTCTCCATTTATCTTCCGATGATAGTCGAGCTCCCGATAGCGATGCTCGCATGTGCGCGCATCGGTGCCGTTCACAGCATCGTCTTCGGCGGTTTTTCGGCCGACGCGCTCCGCGATAGGATATTAGATTCAGGTTGCACGTTCCTTATCACCTGTGACGACGCGTTCCGCGGTAGCAAGAAGATTCCTATGAAGACGACCGCCGACACGGCGATGGAAGCATGCGAAAAGGCCGGAAAGCCCATCAGAACCTGCATCGTTCATAAACATGCCGACGGTAACGTTCCGATGAAGGCAGGCAGAGACCTCTGGTGGAGCGATGTGATGAAGAGCGCTAAGTCCACATGCGAGCCGGTTGAGATGGATGCCGAAGATCCTCTCTTCATCCTTTATACCTCCGGTTCGACAGGAAAGCCGAAGGGAGTTCTTCACACAATAGGCGGTTACATGGTCTTTGCCGCGGCGACGTTCAAATATATATTCGATTATCACGATAACGATATCTTCTGGTGCACCGCCGACATCGGCTGGGTAACGGGCCATACATATATAGTTTACGGTCCTCTGGCCAACGGCGCCACCGAAGTGATGTTCGAAGGCATTCCAAACTATCCGCATCCGGACCGTTTCTGGGAAGTTTGCGAAAAACATAACGTAACGATATTCTATACCGCACCAACGGCCATCAGATCACTCATGCGCGAGGGCGAGGATTGGCCCAAGAAGCATAATTTATCCAAGCTCCGCATCCTTGGAAGCGTCGGCGAACCGATCAACCCCGAGGCGTGGATATGGTACTACAAGAATATCGGCAACGAAAAAGCGCCTATCGTTGACACATGGTGGCAGACCGAGACCGGTGGTATCCTTATCACTCCGCTTCCGGGAGCTATCCCCACAAAGCCGGGCGCGGCAACGGTTCCGTTCTTCGGTGTCTCCCCTAAGATTCTTAACGAACAGGGCAAAGAGGTAGGGGTTAACGAAGGCGGATATCTTGTCATTACCGAGCCATGGCCCGGAATAATGAGAACCGTTTACGGAGAACACCAGCGTTTTAAAGATACATATTTTACCCGTTTCCCCGGGGTCTATTTCACGGGAGACGGTGCACGCAAGGATGAGGATGGCTTCTTCTGGCTGATGGGCAGGATCGATGACGTTCTTAACGTCTCCGGTCACCGCATCGGGACCGCCGAGGTCGAATCGGCGCTCGTTTCGCATCCGAAGGTAGCGGAGGCCGCGGTCGTAGGATTCCCGCATGAGATCAAGGGACAGGGAATATACGCCTACGTAACATTAAAAAGCGGAAATGCGGCGAACGATGTCATCAAGAAAGAGCTCATTGCTCATGTCCGCAAAGAGATAGGCCCCATTGCTTCGCCCGATAAGCTCCAGTTCGCGGATGCATTGCCCAAGACGCGTTCGGGAAAGATCATGCGACGCATCCTTCGCAAAATAGCTGAAGGCGACGTGTCTAATCTTGGCGATACGTCAACGCTTGCCGATCCGCATGTTGTTGATGTTCTGGTTGAGCACAGGCAATAGTCGCGTGTCATCCTGAAGCCGTGAGGCTGAAGGATCTCCAGTATATAGAATAAAAAAAGCCCTCGGTGGGATTCCCATCGAGGGCTTTTTATTTTGAGTTTGCGAAGGGAGGCCGGTAAGGTATTCGAGCGACCGTCGGTTGGCAGAGCTCACACGCCGCTCTGCCACCGACTTGGCGCTCGCCCCGCCAATTTATATATTGGCTTTTGTGTGGCGGGGCTGTGCGACATCGCTCTCATACCTTACCAACCTCCCTCCTTGTCCAATAACAAAATTTCGCCATTGTCCTCACAACCGGCATACTCAAAAAACCATATCTTTCAATTAAGATGATGAGGCTCTAGGAGTGTAGCTGTGTGGGAATCTCTCTGCGTTCCCGAACGAGCGAATGCGAAGTGAGGGATGAGGCGCTTGACGTATGAAGGAGTAAAATCTGTAGTGGTTTCAAAATTTGGGGGCTGAGCGAGCTTGCCGCAGTGAAGCCACCAAATTTTTCAAAACCACACAGGTTTTACGACTGAAAAGGAAAGTGCCTCAAGCGAGACTTTCACACAGCTACACTCGTAGAGCCGAATAATATAAAATTTAGAGATTAGGATTCTTAAACTTCGCTTTTACTTTTTTCTGCGCGTTGCGGAGAGACCGAGCAAAGGCACCGCGAATATCGCAAGATCAATGATCCATTCAAGGCCGTCAATTGTTGCTGATGGGTTGAGACTGCAATCTCCCTTGCTCCCGCCCGTGGCCGTTGCCGGGGGTGGATTTACAGCGGTGCTGGCGCAATTATTTGCCGCTCCGTCCTGTTTTGGATCCGCAAATGACGGGCAATCATCGCAGAGATCACCCACGCCGTCACCGTCGGTATCCTTTTGGTCCGGATTCCATGTGGTTTTACAATTGTCCGTGCTATCCGGTACTCCATCGCCGTCAGTATCTGCTTCCACCGTGACCGCGGCGTTCGAATAATTACAGGCTACTTCGTCAGCGTCTTTGTATACCAGGGCTACGGCAAAAGTATCCCCTGCCTTCAAAGTATCCGCTAGAGCACATCCGTATTTAGTAGCAGTGGTCTCCTGATTACAGGACAATGTTGTGGCGGTAGTGTCGCCTGAATATGTGGCGGTTATTGTGGCTAGGGCTACAGTTCCTGTAGTAAGAGTAATATCCAGAACATTTGCTGAAGTTCCCTGAATCGCCAGTAAAGTCACATTGGCATTTTCTGTGGCGGAGCAATCAGATGGCATTACTAATTTCATTATCTCGGCCATCTGTGCCTCATGAGCTTTCTCGGCCGCTAGCATGACTTGTACACTGATAACGTCCCAATCATCCATTATGTTTGGAGTATCTGCCTTTGAGATCACCGGAACCGCGATGATGCCTATCAAGATGGATGCGAATACGATTAGTTTTTTCATAAAAAGTCCTCCTAGCTGTGTTTAAAGCAATTCCTGTGCCAAGTTCAGGGGTCAGGGGTCAGTGGTTAGTGGCCAGAAATGCTCAATCAAATCAAATTGTTATAAGGATGGTTCCTCACTGACCACTATTCACTGAACACTGACCACTGCTTTTTCGGGGTCAAAACCCCCCACCATCCGAGGCTTTTTCCCTGCCCCTTTTGATGCTTTTTTTGAGAGGAAGGGAGGGGATATGTTCGAGGAGCCGGCGGTCGGTTTTGCTCAAACGCCGCAAAACCGCCGCCTGCCCTCTCGACCGCGGCGTTATCAATGGCTTTTGTTGCCGCGGTCTCCGAGAGCCTCCTCTCACACATCCCCTCCCTTTCTCTCGCTAGACGTTCGACCATTGATAGTTTATAGTAAATCTGCGGATCATGAAGGGGCGGGTGTGGTGCGAGAGCGATGTCGCGGAGCCCAGCCGTACGAAAGCCAATTGATAAATCGGCTGGGCGAGCGCCAAGTCGGTGGCAGAGCGGCGTGTGAGCGATGCCAACCGACGGTCGCTTGAACACCACACCCGCTCCTGAAATGATCTCTTTTCTCCTTGATTCCTTAACCGTTATCTCTATCATCAGCCACCATGTCAGGCCTTCTAGTTACCGCCATCCTTTCAGGACTCTCGACAGGCATCTACTGTTTTTCGTACTGTTTCCCTTTTATTTCCACTCTGATCGTCTCCGAAGAGAGGAAAAATAAAGATAACATCTTTCTTATCGTAAAATTTCTTCTAGGAAGATGCGTCGGCTACGTCATCTTCGGTGCCGCCCTTGGATATCTTGGAGAAAGATTTGCAGGTCCGCGTTTAAATTATGTCGTGAATTTTTCCATGCTCCTGCTCTCTCTTGTCATGATAGTCAATGCCCTTGGCATTATGGGTGAGAAGAAATTTACTTTTTGCGCACGCCTAAGATCGGCAAAAAAGACCGCACCGTTTCTTCTCGGACTTTTCATGGGTGTCAATATCTGTCCGCCGTTCCTGATATCAATGGGTTATGTCATGGATAGGGGTGGTCTCCTTAACGGCATCATCTATTTTCTTTTATTTTTTGTGGGAACGAGCATATATTTCATTCCGCTCTTCTTTTTGGGCACGCTTAGCAAGTTCGATAAGTTGAGATCCTCGGCCCGCATAAGCGCGGTAACGGTCGGGGTGATCTTTTTGGTGTATAGTATCTATAACCTTGTCGGCGGAGATCATTTTTATGGGCATCTTCAACATTAACAGGTCGATGGTTAAGGTCGGAAGATGGTCGGGCTATATTCTCATCTTTTTTATCTTCGTCTTCTTTCTCACCGGCTTCGGGCAGACAAGAGGCATTCTTCCAAGGATCTATTCTAAGTATCTCCACGAAAAGGTTCTGCCACTTCCCGCGTTCTTCTTTTTTATCCTCCACACGCTTCTTAACATAAAGTTCGCGCTCATAAGAAATGGTTTCAGAAATCAACGTTTACTTAATATTTATCTTCTTTGTGTAGGTGTAATGGCCTCTTTCGGTTTTGTTTATATCTACTTTAAATGATATGAAGGAAAGAATAGGTGCGGTCATATTTCTTGTTGTAGTGACTCTCGTGAGCCTTGTCATAATTTATGGCAGGGAAAAGGCGAAGAGGGAAGTGGGCGGAAACCTTCATCAAGCAAAGTTCTACCAGAAAGACCTAGGCGGCATCGTGACCTGCGAGCTTTGTCCGAACAGATGCGTACTTTCCGACGGGCAGATAGGGACCTGCAGGGCAAGGATAAATATAAAAGGCGAGCTTTATTCGCTTGTCTACGGAAAGATAGCTTCGATGCACGTAGATCCGATAGAAAAGAAACCGTTCTTTCACGTCCTTCCGGGGACAAATGCTTTTTCCATAGCTACCGCCGGATGCAATCTCCAGTGCAAGTTCTGCCAGAACTGGCAGATATCGCAGTTCTTCCCGTGGGAGACGCAAAGCATCTATATGACGCCGCAAGAGGTGGTGGATTCTGCAGTTAAGAGCGGCGCCAATTCTATAGCCTACACATACAGCGAGCCTACGATATTCATCGAATATATAATGGACATTGCAAAGCTTGCGCATGAAAGAGGGCTCAAAAATGTCGTCGTGAGCGCCGGCTTCATAAACGAGGAGCCTCTAAGAGAACTCCTTAAATATGTTGATGCAATGAAGATAGACTTCAAAGGTTTCAGCGAAAAGTTCTACGAGAAGATGACGAACGGTCATCTTGAACCGGTCCTTAAGACGATGAAGATCATCAAGGAGAGCGGCGTGTGGCTTGAGATCGTCAACCTTGTCGTTCCCACTGAGAACGATTCGGACGAGGAGATAAAAGGCCTTATAAATTGGGTGAAGGAGAACCTTGGTGACAGCGTGCCGCTTCACTTTACTAGGTTCCATCCCGATTATATGATACAGAACCTTCCGCCAACCCCTCTTGAGACCATGCAAAAGGCTAGGGATATGGCGCTTTCAGCCGGGCTTAAATATGTCTACACCGGCAACGTTGGGGATTCGGACAGCGAATCTACATATTGTCCCATTTCAAAAGAGAAGGTGATAGAAAGAAAAGGTTTCTTCGTTCTTTCGAACGATCTTAAGTCCGGCATGTGTAGTGACGGCGAAAAAATACCGGGGGTGTGGCAATGAAGAGAAAAATATTAGTTCTTTCGGTCTTGGTCGTGGTACTTGCTTGCGGAGAAAAGAGATCCATTTCAAAACAGCAGGCGCCAGATCTTTCACAGAGCATCAGAAAACCGGCTGTTGCCGGAAAATTCTATCCCGGAGATAAGGACGAGCTGACAAAGACGATAGACGGTTTTCTTTCGAATGCGAAACCTGAAAAGGCCAAGGGGATGATAACGGGCATGATCGTTCCGCATGCAGGCTACGAATATTCCGGCCACGTTGCGGCCTATGGTTTCAAAGAGCTGGAAGGAGAAACCGTTGATACCGTCATCATCATGGGAAATAGTCACCACGAGCGTTTTCCCGGTGCCGCGATATTCTCCGGTACCGCCTTTGAAACGCCGCTTGGAAGCGTGCCTGTAGATACAGCTCTTGCAAAGGCGATAGTAGGATCCACCGACAAGGCCACGTTCAACGATTCGCCGCACATCCTTGAACATTCTATCGAGGTAGAGGTGCCGTTCCTTCAAAGGGTGATAAAGGATTTCAAGGTCGTCCCGGTTCTTTTTGGAAATTCCGGCGAGGATGATTTCAGACCCGTTGCCGACGCCATTGTTAAAAATATAAAGGGAAAGAACGTCCTTGTCATTGCAAGCTCCGATCTTACACATTATCCATCATATAAAGATTCCAAATATGCCGATGCCAGGACTTTGAAGGCGATAGCGACGGGAGATGTTTCAACTCTTTCAGGGACCGTCTTTTCGCTCGAAAGCGAAAACCTTGCGAACACCGTAACGTTTGCATGCGGCATAGACGCCATAAAGGCCCTGCTTCTTATTGAAAGATCGCTTGGGGCCAACGAGATAAAGATACTTAAAAGCGCCAACTCCGGCGACGTCATGAACGATAAGAGTAGGGTTGTAGGATACGGTGCCGTCGGGTTCTTTTCCGAGAGAAGGGGAGACCTTCTTAATAAGACAGAAGAGGCGAAACTTTTAGATATCGCAAAGAAGACGGTGGAGACGTACGTGAAGACCGGCAAGGAACCGGTCATTAAAAATACGCTCCCGTTCCTTGAACAAAAACTTGGCGCGTTTGTAACTCTTAAAGAACAGGGCGAGCTTAGAGGTTGCATCGGAAGGTTCTCGCCGACCGATATCCCTTTGTATCAGGTTGTCGAGAATATGGCTGTGGCCGCGGCAACCGAGGATACGCGCTTTAAGCCGGTCGCAAAAGAGGAACTTCCTTTCATTGATTATGAGATCTCCGTATTAAGCACACTCTCGAAGGTGTCGGACGCGGGCGATATCGTCCTTGGGCGCGACGGCGTAAAGGTGATAAAAGGCGCCAACTCCGGCGTCTTCCTCCCGCAGGTAGCCACCGAAACGGGATGGGACATGGACAAGTTCATGGGTGAACTCTGCTCGCAAAAGGCGGGGCTCCCGCAAGATTGCTGGAAAGATAAAGATACGAACCTCTACACATTTACCGCACAGGTCTTCGGCGGAAAAAAATAAGGATGGCCGTAAGATTTACAACAGCAACCAGAAGGAACGAGTTTGTTATTCCAAAGACCGGAATTATTACGAGAGCAGGGATAATAGCGCCTATAGATGAACCGGCAAGGTCGCACGCGTAGATACTGCCTGTCTTCAAAGAATTATCCTTATCCGAAAGATAGATCGAATTCGCCACAGGAAAGATGGAGCCGCCTAAAAAACCAGACACGATAGCAAGTGAGAATATCGCCAGCTCTGAATTTAAATATCTGACTAAAGGTATCAGCGCCAGCGAGAAGATGGCTATCGCTACGTGATAGATATACAAAGGCCGAGGTTTTCTTATTGCGTAGATGACCCCCGCCGCCATTCCGAGCATGAGCATGGATATTAAAAGCGCAAGTTTGTAATAAAGGAAACCTATCTTTATCTGGTAGGTAAGGATGACAGCAACCTCAAGCGCCATGAGCGTGAAACCGGCGGCACCTATCGAAGCAACTGGCGCTCGCACGCGAGAGAATGAAAAAAAGATCATCAAAATGATGATAAAAGGCCAAATATATCTTGTCATCATTTCAAAGGCCGTGGAAAGTTTTGGATAGAAGTGGTCCAGCCAGAAAAGATTCTGATAGAAATATGCCGAAGGGACCATATCGCGGTTCATTCTTGCGCTCTGGTTAGTGTTGAGAGCCTTCAGCGTTTCGGCTATTCTATCTGTCGTGAATCGGTACCTGATGTAGCCCGTAACAAGAAAGTCGGTCTTTATCCCGCTCTTCTCAAATCTTTTTATGAGAGGTTCAGGGTCGTACGTAAGATATCCGTTCTTTGATGATATGAACATTATATTATCTTCAGGAAGGACTATCGTGCTGTTGAACGAGGCGCCCAAGGCCTTAAAGACGCTCGCCGCAAGGTTTTGCAGTTCTATGACCGGTGCGCTTGGTGAATATGTCAGCTGACAGACGAATATTCCGCCGTCATTTAGATTTCTCTTTGCTATCTCAAAGAACTCCTTTGTGTAATACCTATTGATAAGCGCGGTTGACGGCGGCGGCAGATTTAAGATGATGACATCGAATTTATTCGTACCTTCCTGCAGGAAATGCCTCGCATCATCTACAACAACCTTGGCCCTTGGGTCTATAGGCGCGTACTTTTTTGAGATATCTATTAGCTTCGGATCTATTTCGATATAGGTAAGTTCCTTGGGCTCATGTTTTAATATCTCGTTCACCGCCCTTGTGAATCCCCCTCCTACAAGAAGAATATTTTCGGGCGCCGGATGTTCAAGGAGCGGGATGTGGACAAGGTTTTCAGTCGCCTCGACCTTTGCGGTGGAACCCATGGGGACGCCGTTCTCGTAGAAATTATATTGGTCGTGGAGCTTTGTGACGGCGATATTCCCGTAAAGAGTATTGACCGATTCGATCAGTTCCTGCCCTTTATATCTGAAAGAGGCGGTAAAATTATTGAGGTCGTTTAGTTTCTGCGTGAAAAGGAGAAGAATGACGGCAATAAGCGGGATCAGGATATATGGCCGGGCCCTTTTTGCAAAAATGAAGAAGATTATTATATTTGCGATGACAAGAACAGTTGCGGTGAGGAACTCCTGGCATCTTATAAGGAGGAAACTAAAAACCACGCCACCGATGATAAAGCCGACCGCCTCATATAAATAGGCCCTGTTGGACGCCTCCGGTTGGTCGCGCGTGGTCCTTGTCCACCAGAGCCCGAGCAAAACGGAAATAGGGGCGGGTGTCAGGAGCGCCGCAGTCATTCCATATAGAAGGTTCGGTATCTCGCCCGGAAATCCGGCGAAGTTCTTCAGATATCTTATTATGAATATTTCGAGAAAAAATATCGGACCCGATATCAATATCAGCGTTTTTGTGCTGACTGGTATCTTTTTGATGAGCCCGCTACCGACGGCGGTCCAGATGAGCCACGAGGCGAGGGTCACGCCTATGAAGAACTCGTTCCCGTAAAACGTGACTAGGAGCTCCCTCTGGATCACTACCTGTGTGATGATAGAGGTGAGGCCAAGCGCGAAGAATTGCAGAAAAAAGCTCATAGAATATTACACATCAAAGCATCCGATGGCGCGCGCGATAACGAGCCTTTGGACCTCGCTCGTCCCTTCGCCTATCTCCAGAAGCTTTGCATCGCGGTAGAATCTGGCGACGGGATATTCTTCCATGCATCCGTAGCCGCCGTGGATTTGCACGGCATGATTTGCAACCTCGTGCATTACCTCCGAGCAGTAGAGCTTTGCCATTGCGGCTTCTTTGGAGAACGGTTTGTGATTATCCTTCAGCCAGCATGCCCTGTAGAGGAGCGCGCGTGCGGACTCTATTTTTGTGGCGCAGTCGGCAAGTTTGAACGCGTTCACCTGAAATGTAGAAATTGCGCTCCCAAACTGTTTTCTCTGCTTGGCATATTTAAGCCCGGCCTCGAACGCCCCTTGGGCGCCGCCGAGTCCCATTGCCGCTATCGCAAGACGTCCGCTATCTAGCGTCGAAAGCATCTGCTTGAAACCATCGCCGCGTTTACCCAGAAGATTTTCCTCCGGCACGGTTACGTCACTGAAATAAAGTTCCGCAGTGTTGGATGCGCGCCAGAGCAGTTTCTTGTGCATCGCCTTTGCGGTAAAACCTTTCGTTCTTTTTTCAACTATTATGCACGACATCTCTTTTTTGCCGTCGCCGCGTTTGCCAGTTACCGCCTGAACCGTGACGCCGGCGGTCATGTCGTTCGCCGCGTTCGTTATGAATATCTTGGAGCCGTTTATTATCCACTTTCCGTTCTTAAGCTCTGCGTTCGTCTTGCTGGCACCGGCATCGCTTCCGGCATCGGGTTCCGTCAGACCAAAGCCCCAAAGTGTTTTGCCTCTGCAGAGGTCCGGGAGATATCTTTGTTTTTGCGTCTCGTTCCCGAAATTATACAAAGGGCCTATTCCGAGCGAGTTCTCCGCCGCTACCGTTGCCGCCTGCGAGCCGGAGACTCGTGCGAGCTCCTCGATGATTATGGCGTACGAAAGATAGTCCATCCCTTGACCGCCGTACTTGGGATCGACGGTTATGCCGAAAAGGCCGAGCTCCGCCATTTTTTTGGTGAGTTCATAGGAGAACTCCTCTTTGAGGTCAAGCTCCTCGCACTTGGGCGCTATCTCGCCTTCCGCAAAGTCGCGCACCGACTGACGTAAAAGTTCTTGTTCCTGCGTTAGATTAAGGTCCATATTTTTCTCCCTGCCCGCCAAGGTTTAGTGGCGGGCTTTGTCTGTTCCTTTACATATTGTCCAATATGCGACCGGTTTTTCAAGGGCGGGTGGAGTGTTCTCGGCGTCGGCGGTCGGTTTTGCTCAAATGCCGCAAAACCGCCGCCTGCGCTCTCGGCCGTCGCATTTATTAAGTGGCTTTTGTTGCGACGGCCTCCGAGAGCCGCCTCGAACACTCCACCCGCCCCTTCAAAACGCGCGCAAACCTTTTAGTGAAGAGGTCATTGAAAGATGAGGTCTGGTGGGCATGCTGGTTGTGAGGACAATGGCGCCCGAGCACTCAAGGCAGTTTTTGAGTGCTCGGTGACCGCAAGCCGTACGAGGTCAAAAAACATGTAAGCGGCTTTAAATTTTGGGAGCTGACCGAGCTTGTCGCAGGGAAGCTACCAAAATTCAAACTCCGCTATGTTCGTGAGATTGCCATGGCTTCTTCGAGGCCTCGCAATGACAAATCAAAGCCGCACATGTTTTTTGGCCGAGAAGGCTTGTCGGTCAAGCTTGGCCGAGCAACCGGTATGCCCACCAAACCTCATCCTTTAAATGTCGCGGAATGGACAATATGTCAAAGAGCCTTGGTGATATATCTTATCGCCTTTTCGGCGACCATGTTCGCATGTTTGATCGTTCCTGCTACAGATACGCCCTCTAAATAGCTTCCGGTGAAGAAAAGTCCCGGAAGTGTTTCCGCCGTCGATAATATTCTTTCGATCCTTTTTACGTGGCCGATATTATATTGTGGAATAGCGTGAGTGTAGCGCGTAATGCAGGCGAAGGAAGGTTTTGCCTTTATGCCGAGTGTCTTTAAAAGATCGCTCTGGACGGTCCTCATTAGATCATCGTTGGTCAGGTCCAAGGCCTCTTGGTCCAGCATTCCGCCGACGAAGTTCGTGAGGAGTTCGAAACCCTCCGGCGCTCTTTCGGGAAAAAGGGCGGAAGACCAAAGGCATCCGAGCAGGCGCACCTTTTGTTTTCTGGGGACAAGAAAACCGAACCCGTCAAGTTTCCTAAGGATGTCCTTCTTTTTGAATCCCGTGTGAACAACCGCAATAGGTGCGTACTCTATCTTTGAAAGCTCCTCTTTGAGGACGTCCGACAACCCGGAAAAGACGGACCCGGCCGAATATGCGGGCAAGGCGCTTATGCAGTATGGCGTTAATAGATCATGAATCTCGTCATTTCGCTCGTATCTTATCCTGTACGCGCCGTTGAGCTTTTCGACCGACACAACCTTTGCATTATTTATGGTGGAATCTTTCAGCCTAGATTCCAGAGCCTCCGCTATCTTTCCGATACCGCTACCGAAAGAGCCAAGCCCGGACGATCTGATATCGCTTTTGAGCTCTTTCATTCCTTTCATCACGCTTCCGTATTTTTTCTCGATCTTTGCAAGCTTTGGAAATACCGCCCTGATACTTAATCTTTCCGGATCGCCGGCGTAAATACCGGAGACAAATGGCGTTACGAGCATATCAAGCGCTTCGTGTCCCAGCCGGCGCGTGATGAATTCTGCGAGCGATTCATCTAGGTTTAACCCTGAATTATTTGCCAGTGGTTTAATGAAAGGCTCTTTTAGAAGTCTTAATCTTCCGCCTACCGAAAGCGCTGATGAGAACAATATGTTCGGACCGGCCGGAACCTTTATCAATCTTCCGCCCTTGAAAATATATCTGGTCTTGCCAACTTTCTCTGCCGCCGATATTTTTTGGTCGGAAAGTCCGGCTGATCTCGCCAGGTCCCAAAGTTCTTTGGATGAATTAAGGAATGTATTTGGCCCAAGCTCAAGCCTATAGCCGGATTCATCCATCGTCCTTATGCATCCGCCGGCACGTGAAGATTGTTCGATAAGAACGACCGGGATGCCGGCCTGCTGTAGTTTGAAAGCAACTGTCAGACCTGCGATGCCCGCTCCGATTATGACGACCTTCTCATTCACAAGCGGGCATTTAAGACCAATTCTTTGGCCAAGTCAATAAATTGCGGATTATCGTTGAGGCAGGGCGTTCGCGACGCTTTATAGAGCTTATCCAGTTCATAAAGCGTCTCGATATTTTCGCAGGCAAAGCCGAGAGGGATAAGAAGTTTTTGAGCCTGCCCTGCCTCCGGCATGGAGGCCAGGGTTTTTGAGTTTTTGAGTGTTTGCGTTAGTATTTGTTTCACGCTTGGTTTCGTCCATCTTAAAGGACCCGTGGCACTTTGATAGGCGATAGTATGATTATAGCCGGTGAATTGGCGCATGATAAGCGCAACGCTCTCCTCAACCTCCCTAACATAAGGTTCTTTTCTTGCGGTGGATCTGGGAATTGCATGAACGCTGAAAATGAGGTCTATCTTGGTTGGAGGGATATCTTGCCACTTTGCCAGCGCCGTTTTTATTATGGAGACCATGGCAGAGATATAAAGAGGATGATTATGCCATGTTTTGTGAGATAGTGAGATGGTGAGATGGTGAGATGAAAAGGCGACTGCGGTATATTTTGAATGATACGGAAATAGCGGCAAAAGTATTATCTCCTCCGCCCCGTCCCCTTTTGCCTCGGCCACGGCATCTTCAATAGAAGGCCGCCCATACTTCATACCGATATACACCCTTATTTCCCTCCCCTTTGTAAGGGGAGGGCTAGGGTGGGGTAGAGTTTCTACCTCCCCCAGCCCCTCCTTACAAAGGAGGGGAAATGCATTTAGCCTGTTCTCCAGTTCTACCGCCTGCCATCTTGTCCAGCCGACCACGGGCGATATGCCGCCTATCGTATCATACATTCGTGCCGATTTTTTTTCGCGTAACCGCGCCAGAAGTGGTGCCAGAAATTTTAGAGGCCTTGGCAGGACATCATTAAATACATCCCTTAAGAACGGCCTTATCTCATCTTTAGACCTTGGACCCCCGAAATTTATAAGGATAACGGCCTTCACATGAAGGGATATATGATAAAGGGGTTATCAGGTAAACTTATTTTTTCCGGCCAAGGCGTCTTAAACGCAGACCGCCCAGAAGGACAAGATACGGGATCAATTGCAAAAGCACCTGCGGAGTTTCTGTGTCTGAAATAGAACACCCGCCGGACGACACGGTTGCCGCGGCGTTGGGGTCTGTGCACGTGCTTGTGGTTGTGTTCCAGGTCCAGTTCTTTTGCTCACAGGCGCTTTCTTCCGAACTTATGCATGACCCGTCCAGATTAAGGGTGCCGCCATTTTTTATGCATTCGTTCGCCGGGTCCACCTTGCATAAGCCGTTTTCAACATAGTAACCGTCTGTACATTCGCATTTGCCGGAGGTGTCGTCGCACGAAAGGTTCAGGCTGGCATTGCAATCGCTGTCGGCAGTGCATGTTCCGCCAAACCCCTTCAACGTTGTCCCGCCGCCACTACCTGTTGCCACGCATGTCGTACCGCTTGCGCTATAACCGCTCTCACATGCACATTTTCCGGCAGATGAACACGTAAGGTATAGGCTGGAATCGCATTGACTGCTTACGGTGCATGTTCCGCCGAATCCTTTTAATGTTGTTCCACCGCCGGTTGTCACGCATTTTGTGCCATTCCAGCTTCCGGTGTCGCACTGGCATGATATCAGGTTCTGGCCCGAAACTGAAGTGACCTTGCCGGTACTTCCGCCGCCGCATGTTGGACCACAACCGTAAAAGTTAGAAGTGGGTATGCTGTAATAATGATTATTCAGGGAGTCGTTGCATGAACAGCTTGCATGAGCCGGATCCCATGCCACCTTGCCCGAACCGCTGTTGTCTTTGCATGTGCACGTGTTGCCGTCTGGACCCGTTGGCGGAGACTTATAAGTTGTTGTGTTGATCGGGCATGTAAGAGCTGCTCCATATTGATGAAAGGTCAGAGTTGCGCTAAATTGAGAGGTCGTTAAATTCAGTGGCGTAGCCACCGCGGAATTTGTGATCGACAGCTTATCCATTTTATTTACCGTCAGGTTGAGTGGTTGTCCAAAAAGATTTGTAATGCCAAATGTTACCTCAAGGTTTGGAACATTTTTTGTTGACGTATATGATTTTGAGTTAAAAATGGCCGTGCCGGCAGATGGATTATTGAGCGTCCAATCGGTTGGCAGGGTGATACTGCAGTCAATCGTAGCTGTATCGCCCGTTATCGTAATGGAGTTGTTTCCTGTGGCATTGATCGCATTGTTGCCTATCTTGCAGACCCAGCTAAGCGTGAGTGTGTCGCCGTCGGTGATGGACGGGGTGGTTGTGGTAGCGCTCCCTCCCGAAGGAAAATATAAAGTTATGGGGATGATCCTTACTACCTTACTGTCACTGTTAATGCCGTAATAATAATTTGAGTCGCCGACATTTATAGTATCGTTGCTGGATCCGTTCATTTGCGAGGTAGTAAATACATGCTGTCCTTGGCCTCCACCATCATAGAACTTGTATATATAATTTATGCCTTTAGTATTAATATCAGAAACTGCGCACGATGAACTACTGCAGAAATAGTTTTCCACTACACCTGTATCTCCCTTAATAGGGGCATAATCACTATCGGGACTAGATGGGACTAAGATACGGGGGTAAGGCAGTCCTCTCTTAAAATCGTTTATCCATGTATTGCCTGGCAGGGGTGTGAAGCCAGACGTTAGCGACACATAATCGCCGCCACCCGAGTTTATAGTGGTGAGACCTGTTATTGCCATTGACCTTAGTGGTATCAACGACATCGCTATAAAAATTCCGATTATGAACAAGCGTTTGAACACAGTAACTTGGCCTCCACTGGTAACTAAGCAAGTTACATGCCAAGAGCGGTTATCTGTTATCGGTTATCGGTAAAAGTTAATAAAATTAATTAGTTATGATTAAGGAGGTGTTACTGACCACTGATCACTGATAACAGATCACCGTCTTTTCGGGGTCAATTCTTACCACATCAAGGGTAATAACTCCCATGTCTGGAGGTGGCTTAGTAGCCGTTTTTTTGTTGGTTTTGCAGTGGGTTTGATATCGGGCCGCCGGGTCCGGGCTCTGGGAACGGACCGTTATTAAGGATGCCCTTCGAAAGATCCTTCGGTATTTGATGAACATCCGGCTGTTTTATAGTGGAAGGGCCTATGACCGTTTTGGGTATTATCCTGCCTATTGCGGATTCGATTGCACACTTGCTTGCATGCATCATTTCGAAGAATCCGGTCCCCTTGGAATGTTTCGTGACATCCCAGTCGGCATAGGCCTGATTAAGCAGATTAGATGCGCACCAGTCGGGGTTGGGGTCCTTCTTTGTTATGCATTGCGAGAGGAACTGGTCGTAGCACATCGGATTGTATATGCTGTTATAAGCGTTGCGGTATGTCTCGGCAACCTCTGCATCCGTGCCCCCCTGGCAGATGCGTTCGTATAATTCGGAAAAAGGAGGCGTTGTCAAGAAATTATCCTTCAAATAGATGCACTCGTTCATCGTTACGCACTCTCCGATGCATTTAGTATCGGAGGAACAACATAGATCACTGTTTACGCACGCGCTCTTGTCCGTATCCTCAATATTGGCAAAACTGGCAAAGAAAGCGTTCTGCATTATATATTTTCCGAGGCACGGCTTGCGGTTAATGTTCGACGTGTCTATAGCGGCCTTGCCTATGCCTATCATGCCAAGGGGTTTGTCCTTCTGATAGAATATAACGGTGATGTTCGAAGAAAGAGAGTTCAGGACATCGCCGCTGATGTTTATGTTGTATCCGTCAAGGGAACCTCTTGAGGCATCATCACAGAGATGGGTCTTACCCGTGGTAGCAAGATAATGATATCTTCCGGCAAAATAGTCGAGATATTTGACCGGTGCATCGTTGGAACAAAAGACCCCAACGGATTTTCCGGAGTCATTATTATATATCTCCGCCGCTACCGGTACGGTGTATCCCTTCGGAGTAAATGCTAGCTGGAAGACATTTGTATCTATCTGCGATAATCCCGCAAAAGCCCTGTCCACTTGATCGTAACAGGAGGTGCTTCCGAATTCGATGAGCTTGTCGGGCATGGGTGAGAACTTGTTGCCGATAAATGACATTCCGCCGCAATTGGTCTGGGGGGCCTTTTTTATCACGGGTTTGCCGGTATGGAACTCACTGCCGGTGATATTGATAGAGGCAACTCCAAGCTCTATCGGTGTGGCGTCGGCCATGAACTTGGTCGCGGCGATATTGGTCACGCCGCCGCTCGCTGTTATTACGGGAGCATTATATCCATCCAGGCTGTTATTTATGAAATTGGCTATGCCGCCCTTGGTCATAAGAATGGGGGAGTTCGTATTGAATAAATGCCTGCCTATGGTCGAACCTGATGATCTGTTAAATATAAACAGGGCTCCGCTGAAACCGGCGGCGTGATGGATGCCTGGCCTTGGTTGTCCTAGGAACAGTTTGTTGTACGGCGAAGTAGGCGAGATCAGGGCCGATGTCGTACTACCGGACTGCTGTGAAGAACTTGTCGGAGCATCTTGCGGGGGCGTATCGTAGGAGATATGAAAAGGCCATGTGGGAGAAGATTGATTATCTTTATCTTGTTCTTGGATTGAATCGGCAATGGTAACATCAGGGAGCATTATATCCTTATATATTAAGCAGGTGTCTCCGTCTTGGCTGGGACATCCACAAACGCCGCTATGATTCGGAGGACATTCTATAGAATAACCGTCGCCGACACTGCTTTTACAACCGCTTCCGTCATCCGATGCATTTTCTGCGGCACCGTATTGTTTTGAACAGAGGGTTTTACCATCGCCCAGCGTTGCAAAATTGCTAACAGGATTGAGAAGATCGGTATCTCCGGCCAAGTATTCATCCGCTCCGGAATAACAAATGTGTTCGTACGCCCACGTAAGCTCAAAGTCCTGATATATGGTCATGTTCAACATGTTCCCCTTTATCGCATTTGCGTCTGCCCAAGGATTGGACGAGCCCTGTCCCTTGGCCAAGTTGCGAATGGTATCTATATACTCCATGTTCTGGGTCGTTAGTTGGCACGGCTGGTTTACCATGGGGACCGGCGAGTTTTTTTCGAGAGCTTTTAAGAATGCCGTATTGAACCAGCTAGGGATATGTCTGTCAACTTCATTACCCCAGTTACTAGAATCATGATTACGACGCGGATCTAAAAAACGGCCGTTATCCATACATTTCATACCTATGCCTTTATAATTGCCGTTACTCTGTTTTTCATTGTGGCACGCAAAGCCTGGGAAATTATGATCCAGAGAACAGGTGTACCAGCTGTCACAGAACGGTTGATTCGGATTGGATATAGGTGTCATGTTCGGGTCCTTTTTTTTCTGTTGCGACAGAATGGCTGGATCCCATATTGTCTGGCCGTTATCCAGACCCGCAAACTCAAACATTAGCTGGCAGATAGGTGTGTCAAGGTCCGGGCCAAGACTTCCATTATTTCTCATGCATGACGGGTAACCGTCCGATGCATTGAAGAAGAACTGTTGTGGGGCACCAAATGTAACGACCTCATCGTCGGACTTGCAGGCATGATCGTAAATGCAAATATCTATTCCGATCTCACCGCCGCCCCCGGCCCCAGCTTTTTTAAACGGAATAAGTACGGCCGAAAGCAACATTAATATTACTATAAGATTTTTCATTTAAAGGCCTCCTTCCTGCTATTGTATTGTAACAGCATGTCATAATAAGCTCAATCTAAATTCGCCTCCTTCTTGCAATGCCGCCTAACTTTGAGGCTATAAGAAGGATGATGTATGGCAATACCGCGCCGGCGCTGGTCGGCGTATCGGCCGCGCCTATCGAAGATGCACAGCCGCCCTGCGTCAGGCGCGCGTTTATGCTCGGGTCGGGAACGCACACGCCGTTCTGAACTATCTCTGTGCCCGAGCATTTGATATCTTTTGTGCAGACGGGGTTGCCGTTGCTGTCTGTAACAGCGTTGCCGCTACTGTCTTCGCTGGGCTGATAATTGTTTGAGGTGTCGCATAGACAGGTATTGTTGGAAGTCAATATCTGCCCTTCGCCGGTGCAGGTGGTGGCGACGGTCTTGGCAACGCACTGGTTGCTCTGGCACATTTTGGTCGAGTCGCCGCAATCGGCATCCACGTAGCATGCCACGGCTACGGGTGCTTTACACGTCCCGGAACTGCTCATCGTCTTTCCGCTTCCGCTATTGCATGAACAGGAAAGGCCGCCGGTGTTCGGTGAAGCGTTGGTCGTGTCTATGCATTTGCAGACATTATGTGTTGAATCAAGCGTTGCCGTTGTGCCATCGCAGGCAGGAACCGGCTGACAGGTCCCGTCGGCGACACCTATATCGCTGTAATCTGCATTGCAATGGCATGTGCCCTTGGTTTTATCCCAAGTCCTATTAGTAAGGTCTTTCGTTGAACAAGTGTCATTCATTGCCGATACGTCATCAACGCATTTGTCCATGCTGGCAAGAGGAATAGGTCCTACAAAACAATCATTGGTGGGGCATGTTGTTACCTGTCCCCAAGCGTATGCTATCTCAACGAATGCGTCCTTTGCACTTTGTTCAGGATAAGTGTCATTAAGATGTTTTTTGATTCCATTTATTTGCTGTGTTCCGCACTTTTGAACACAAATAAATGCGCCGGTGGGAGGAAGGGGAATGGAGGCATAAATATTCGTTAAAGTAGGGACTTTTTCGGTTCCGCTTTTGCAATCGCATGATTTATGGGCTGGATCCGGATTATATGTGCTTCCATATGGACAACCGTTTGCAAGGCACGAGCCGTCTGCCAGTTGAACAGATGGTGAATCACAGCTCTTTTTAAAAGTTTGGGGATCGTATTTCCATCCATTGAGCGGTTGGCATGTGTAGTTATTGCTATCATCTTTTATGAGCACACTGCCAGAGGCACATTTGAACGTGAGAGTACTATCTTTACAGGCTATCTGGCTGGTGATCAGGTCCACTTCCGATATTTTTTTGATGTCCGCATATGCATTGAATGCAACGTAGGTTGTCTTGGTATCTTGCGAACTGTATATCCTCATACATCTATCCGTATCTGCGATCGTAAGCGAATCATTGCCATTCGCACATTTTATCTGGTTTTGATTATCAAAATTGCATGTTACGTTCTTATCCATGCTTATCAATTTTTGGGTTTCTGTTGCTCGCCTTACAAAATATGAACCGTATGTTGTTGCAGTACCGGAGGGGGCGTTGGCGTCCAGACTCCAATTTTTGCTGGCATCTGTTTCGTAATATGGATCAAAACTTGTTGAGAGCTTAAAAAAGATAGGTGTAGCATAAGAGGTTATGCCGTTTTGTATTATCTGTTCGCTCAAACTACCGGCTATTTTTATAAAACCTTCCGTTGGAATCGTTCCCAAGAACTTGACGCCAAATGCACCAGGCTGATTAAATAAGTGCTGGATATCAAAAAAATCCGTGAAAGAGACAGAGCCTTTCGAATCCACAACGATCGTGGTTTTAGCCGAGCTGTTGGATATGACCACGTTTCTAAGGACAAGGCTGGCATTTGCACCGATCTTGGCCAGATAGCCGCTACTTACATTGATCAATAGATTTCGAAGTATCAGGTGACCTCCTGATGGTATATTGAAGGCCGGATCGGTACCGGTATCAATATTTATAGTTGAATAAGAGCCGCATGGTGCATTTAGTTTATCTGAACATGCATTTTCATCGGACATGTCTCCTTGAAAGATCGTTATTCTGTCTTCCGGATTTTTGCGAGCGATAGGAGAGTTGAACAATATTGCTAAGGCATCTTGATTATCGAGCCCCTTATTGCAATTATGATCTTCTGCACTACCTAAACACCAATTATCGCCATCTCTCTTGAAAAGGGTATTATAGCCGGCGATTATTACGCTAGAGTTGATCGTGCTCGATTTGTCTATTGTTTTGGGATCGTTGTTGTTGCCGGTTTGCTCGTTTAGACATTTTGCTTTGTCTGATCCTTTTAGCGTATTCCCAAGTGAATCTTTTTCACAACCGATATTGTCAAGATTGGACACTCCAAAGGTTTTTGTTGTCTTGAATAGAATTGTTTTCTGTCCATACACCATGCATGCATTATTATTAGAAAGTATTTTATTGATATCGGCACAATCTGAATAGTTGCCATTTTTAGTTGTATAATTAATAGCTTCGGAAAAGTCACCGGTAAGACACGGGCCGTTATCTGCTATCTGGCATGCGTATCTCTCTGCCAGTGCGTTGAATGAAAAAAGGGCCAGGGCGCTTGTTGCTAGAATAAATATAGTTTTTCTCATAATTTTAGTCTCCGGGTGTAAGGAGAGCAAGTTACATGCCAAGTGAAACAGTGGTCAGTGGTCAGTGGTCAGTGATTGAAAAAATGTAATAAAATCAGAGTAGTAGTCGTGTAAAAAGATTCCGATGATCACCGATCACAGATCACCGACCACCGTCTTTCCGGGGTCAACTCTCCCTATGCATGGGGGATAAATAACCACCTTTTTCTTGACTAAATGTTCATTATTATCTAATGTTCACTAGATAATGAACATTCCTTTAAGGCCGGTATCAGCGATTTTTAAAGACAGAGCTACTCTCATTATTCGTGAGATGATGGGAAAAGGGAATAAGCGGTGGTCCGTAAGAGAACTTGCGGCAGTTTCCGGCACCAGCATTGGGCTGGTATCAAAGGTTCTCGGTTTACTGAACCAATTGGGGCTCATTGACGGAGGAGGGCGCGGGCGTTCCGGGTTTACCTCATTAAAATCTGCCGGCCGTCTTTTGGAGATATGGACAACGCAGTACGATTTTTCGCTCAACAAGGTCACAAGTTTTTATTCGCCTGAAGAAACGGCTCCCAAAAAGATCATTTCATTTTTAAAGAATAGGGGAATCCACCATGCCCTTACCCTTCATTGCGGCGCCAACCTTTTAACCAATTATTTTTCAGGCGAGGAATATCACATCTACGTTGATGCCGAAAATATAAATGTGTTGGCCGAAAAACTAAGCTCGAAAATAATTTTAAAACGCCTTGCAAGCGGCGGGAACATACATTTCATAAAACCTTATTATAAAGCGTCGGCTTATTGTAAGATGCGGTCCGTAAAGGGATTTAATGTTGTTTCCAATTTGCAATTGTATCTGGACCTGTATCGCTTTGTTCCGCGAGGAAATGAACATGCTGTGTATCTGATGGAAAAATTGGGAAACGAATTATATGAGTAGCAAACCTAGCGATATATTCTTTAAAGTCGTGATGGACCTTAAGGATTTCCTGCCCGATATTGTCCTCATTGGTGGGTGGGTGCCGTATGTCTATCAGAATTTTGTGTGGCAAGACGTCGTTGTTCCGCCGCACTATACCACCGATGTTGATTTTGGAGTTGGCGGAACTGAACGTAGTTTATCACAAACAACTGTTTACAAGCGTATCTCTGAACTTGGGTATCCGCAAAAGCATATTAAAATAGGCCAAATGCTACCTGTCCTTCCTCTTATAAGGACAGGTGATGATATGAACCCGGTGCCACTGGAATTCATCTGCGATGAAAAGACCGACATTGGCGGCGTTCAAAATGTTCTTGGAAAGGAAATTAAAGTGAACCAACTTAGCCACATTTCGACATTACTATCGGATGTCAATGATGTGGCTATTAAAAATAAGGGCGAATCATTTAAAATAAAAATCCCTTCAGAGGCACAGTACGTTTTTCACAAGCTTATAACTTTTCAGCTACGGCGGAACCCCGCAAAAAGGGCAAAAGACCTATACTACGCTTATTACATGCTACGGTTCAGCCCGAACAAAGAGAAGATAATTTTGTCATTTGATGGATATAAAAAAGGTTCTGATTGGGACTTGGTTAAGAATGGGCTGGATAGATATTTTAAGAGCGAAACTTCGGAAGGGGTCATTCTTGTTGAAAGGGAGTTTGGGCAGGACTCAATTATCATGGATATGCGCAAGCATATATGGGAGATATTTAATGAGATCATTTAACGTAGCGGTTGTGGGCGCCACGGGACTTGTGGGCGAGATAATGATAAAGGTGCTGGAGGAACGCAAGTTTCCGGTGGGGCGTTTATTGCCGCTGGCAAGCGAAAGTTCGGCGGGAAAGAAGATAAAATTCAAAGGGCGCGACATAAGTGTCGGACACTTATCGAGGGGATCGTTCGAAGGTGTGGACTTCGCGCTATTTTCCGCGGGTTCCGCGGTGAGCCTTGAATATGCGCCCATCGCCGCAAAGGCAGGCGCCATCGTCATTGATAACACATCTGCGTTCAGGCTGGAGAAGGATGTGCCGCTCGTGGTGCCGGAGGTGAATGGAGACACCCTCACCCCGGCCCTCTCCCTTAGGGAGAGGGGGAAGGTGAGAGGGTTAATTATTGCAAACCCCAATTGTTCGACCATTCAGCTTGTGTGCGTCTTGAAGCCTATCCATGACGCGGCAAAAATAAAACGCGTGGTGGTCTCAACCTATCAATCAGTATCCGGTGCAGGCAAAGAGGCGCTGGACTCTCTGGATAAAGGTCGCGCGCCTTTTGCCTTTAACTGCATCCCGCAGATAGATATCTTCACGGAGAACGGTTATACCAAGGAAGAGATGAAGGTCGTGAACGAGACGAGAAAGATAATGGGGGATAACGCTCTCAATATCACATGCACCGCCGTGCGTGTACCGGTAAGGATCTGCCACTCCGAGTCTATCAATATCGAGACCGAAAAAAAGCTCACAGCCGAAGATGTTCGAGCGATACTGAAGAAGGCGCCCGGTGTCATCGTGCTGGACGAACCGGCCAAGGAAAAATATCCGATGCCTGTTGACTGCGAGGGAAGGGACGAGGTATTTGTCGGCAGGATAAGGGAGGATATTTCTATCCCAAATGGGATAGAGTGTTTTATAGTCTCCGACAATTTAAGAAAGGGCGCCGCCACCAACGCGGTCCAAATTTTAGAAATATTGGGGTCAGGCTTGAGTTTTGAGTTTAGGATTAAACTCAAAACTCAAGCCTGACCCCAATGATAGGTTATGAAAAGGTTATTACAGATCATCGCGGTTGTTATTTTTTTAACCCCAGGCCTCAATATCTACGCCTATCCCAATCAGGTGAAAGCGACGTTACAGCTTGGATTTGGCTCCAGTGTTACCGGTCTTGCCCTGACCACCGATAATAACGACCTTTTTGTTTCGTATGCAGACATTCTCAAAGAGACGGACCTTGGCCTTTGGCTGTTGCCCACGGCGCAACCCCCTCCGCTATCAACCACCGATGGCACCGAGGGAAATTTGGACGGTATCGTCTACTCGTCCGCCAACTCCTATGTCTACGCCGTGCAGGATAACGGGCACATACTTACGTTCCCCGTGAACAACATAACGGCGACGCCCACTCTTACAAAGCCCGCAAGCATTGATGGAATAAAACTTGGTCCCGTTGCCATTGATACATCAGCATCCTCACCGACACTTTATATTGTCGATAACGCGAGTAGCAAGGTCTATGTCTGGCCGGCGGGTGCAAGCGACATTACAGCAACAGTAGACCTTAAACAGGCACCGGACCTTACCAATGTTCAGGCCGCGTTCAATGTTCTGGACATTCTTTTTGCCTCCGATACTAACGAGGTATATGTTGCTACCGATGTTGGCGTAGTTGCGTATTTCTCAACTGACAACACAGGCAATCCTAACGACTTCGTCCTCGATTCGACGATGGCCGCCGATATCGGCGCCTTGGCTGTTACGCCCGATGGCTCAACACTCTATGCCGCAACAGGGGCACAGCTTCCGCCTACCCCTAATGCTTATCCCACAATCTTTGTGATTTCCACGTCGACACATCAGCAGATAGCCACACCGATACAGTTGTTGGACAGCGAGAACACAGACTTTGTCAGCATGGAGACGATGAGCCTTGTGGGAGGCGGTGTTTATGGGTTTGTTTCCGGAAGCAAGGGTGTGACAGTCTTCAATACATCGAACGATCAGCTGATAGATGTGACCACATCCAATCCCTGTACCTCCACCCCTACTACTGCCTGTAATCCTATCCCTACATCCAACACATCCGGTCCAATAATGGCGTCTGGCGACAACTATCTCTATCTTGCTGGAAGCGGCAATCTGCTTGTCATCACCGACAACCCGTGGGTGGATATTTCAAGCGTAACATATAAGGATTCGACCGGCGCCGACGCCACTGTCTTAAAAATAGGCGGCACCTGCACCATAACTTTCCAGTCAGATACGACCGGCGCATATTCAATGATGGTCGGGGGGAATGTCAACAGGACGGGCAAGAACGTAGTCGATATCAACGGATCGTCGAGCGGAACGGCGACGGCGGTCACGGATGTGATCTTTACATTTAAATATAACGACAACTCCGCCAATTTTCAGGAAGGTGACAACTCGGTCTTTGCATTCGTCACATCAAGCGCCAATTCCAATCTCAAGGGACGCTCTGCCGCTACGGTGACGGTTGATACGCCGCCTGGGCCTTTAACCATAAGCTCTACCGGGTTCGGCAATCAACGCGCATACATTACATTCAGCAGGCTCACCGTGAGCGACATGAATCACTACAACCTCTATTCTGATACGGATCCCGTTAACGTTCAGACAAAAACAGACATTGCTACAACGGTCTCGCAGACCAGCGCCGGTCCTTCCATTACGGGGCACATTGACGGGCTCACCAACGGGACCAAATATTATCTGGCGGTGGAAGGAGTGGATAATACCGGTAACATCGGCCCAAGGGCGTATCTTCTTTCAGACGGAACTCCGGCGTCGGCGTTACCACAGGCGACAGTGGGTCCGGCGGGACTTTCGGGTGATACGGGTGGGTGCGAGCTTGTGGGAAGAGGGGAGAGGGAAGACGGGGGATGGGTAATTGAAGCGATGGCGCTTCTAATTCTTTTTGTCATCCTGAGCCGGAGGCGAAGGATCTCATGTGTCAGATCGAACAAAGGAGATCCTTCGCCCGCCAAAAATCGTGGCGGGCTCAGGATGACATTGTTAATAATCGTGGTATATGCATCGTTCGGCATTTCCTCGGCTCATGCCGAAGAGGTCGCAACTGCAACGCAGGCGGATACAAAAGCGGCGGCAACACCTGTTTGGTGGTCGATGGAGGTAAAAAGCGGCTTCTGGATGCCTACCGATTCGACCACGAAAAAATTCTTCAACAACTGTTGCAATATCGTCACGACAATTGAAGGCGGGCTTTTGTATCACGGGCGCTACGGTGCGGAGATAGGTGTGGGCGTTATGGATGAGAACAGGCCTGCGCTGGGAGCCATAACGGGCCAGCCGTCGTCCGACACGTTCAATATGTTTCTCCTTCCGATGGAAACGAACGGCGTCTGGCGCATAGACTACGCAAAGAGGCAGTGGGTCGTTCCATATATAAAAGCGGGTATAGATTATGTCTTCTATAGAGAAGGGGACCGCGGCAAGAGCATCATGGGTTTAAAAACCGGGCTTCATTCCATAGGTGGATTGCAGATATTTCTTCCGTTCCAAGATGGAGATAACGACATCATTAAAAAGATGTTCTTCATAGCGGAGGCTCGTTACGGGTGGGTGAACAGCTTCGGCAAAAAAGGGCTCAACCTCTCCGGCCTCACCTACAGCGCCGGCCTCCTCTTCGAATTCTAACCTATTGGGGTCAGGCTTGAGTTTTGAGTTTACAACTAATCCATTTTTCGATATCACATTTGTATGGCTAGGAAACCTAGAATAGAGTTCTCGGGTGCCCTATATCATGTCTACAGTAGGGGTAATCAGAAGCAAAAAATATTTTTGGACGAGCAAGATACCAAAATATTTCTCAAGAGACTGTTGGAATATAAGGGTGAATACGGTTTTATTCTTTACGCGTATACGCTCATGCCAAATCATTTTCACCTGCTTTTGGAAACTCGTGAGGTTGGGCTTTCAAAAATAATGCAGGGCCTTCTTCTTAGTTATACACAGTATTTTAATCTCAAATATAAAAAGGTCGGGCATCTTTTTCAGGGAAGATACAAAGCCCAGCTTTGCCAGAAGGAAAGCTATCTTTTGGAGCTTATTAGATATTTGCACCTTAATAGCGTCAGGGCAGGCATTGTTGATATGCCCGATAAATATAAATGGAGTAGCCATAATGACTACATGATAGCGTATTCGGAGATCGTTGATGTCGATTTGGGGCTTGGTTTTTTTGCCGGAGATAAGAATTTTTCCGTGAAAAAATATACTACATTTATTAGGGATGGGATGAAAATGTCGGGACAGGGTGGTTTTTATGCCGCAAGCGATCAGCATTTTCTTGGTGACAAATATTTTTTGAGCGAGATTTGCGGAGAGACCAAAGAGAAAATTTCACAAGAAAAGTTGAAGTTGTGCGACTTCAGTGACGTTTGGACCACAATTGAAAAAACTCTTAAAGTTAAAAAAGCTGAAGCTATTTCACATTGTCGTAATACCAGGTGCCTTGAGGCAAGGGCTGTATTTGTTAATCTGTGCAGAAAGTTTTGCGGCAAAAAGAGCCTTGAAATAGCGGATGAACTGCATCGTGATCCGGCCATGGTTACGAACCTTAATAAATTATGCGAGAGGTCTTTTCAGAAGGAGTTGGCCAAAGTTGTTGAGGGGCTAAACTCAAAACTCAAGCCTGACCCCAAATGCCCCAAATGAGGAATATAAAGCTTACGATCGAATATGACGGCTCCGGTTTTTCCGGATGGCAGGTTCAGCCTCGTGCACGGACGGTGCAGGACGTGCTTCAAAAAGCGCTTGGCAAGATGACCGGCAAGAAGGTGACGCTTCAGGGCGCGAGCAGAACCGATGCCTGTGTTCATGCGCTGGCGCAAGTGGCTAACTTTAGGACAGAGTCAAAAATAGCCTGCAAGAATTTTGTGGATGGGCTCAATTCACTGCTTCCCGACGATGTTTCAATTAAGGACGCCTGCGATGTGGCGCCCGATTTTTACGCAAAGAGAGATTCTAAGGGGAAACATTATCGCTATTTAATAATGACTGGACCGGCACGACCGGCGCTGATGAGAAACAGGGTGTGGTTCATAAAAAATGCAGTTCCGGCCGTTGACAATATCAATGCGGCGGCGCAGGCGCTTGTCGGCGAGCACGACTTCAGCGCATTTTGCGCCAGTGGCGACACGAACAAAAGCAAAGTGAGGAGGATAGATAGGATCGAAGCGAGCGTCATCCCTGCGAAAGCAGGGATCTCGGGTAATGAACTAGATTCCCGCTTGCGCGGGAATGACACATGCCTCATAACCATCGACATAACCGGCAATGGCTTCCTTAAATATATGGTGCGAAATATCGTAGGGACGCTTCTAAACTCAAAACTCAAGCCTGACCCCAAGAATTTGAAGATGATCCTTGAGTCTAAGGATAGGAAAAAGGCCGGGGTGACTGCCCCGGCCTCTGGATTGTATCTGGTGGAGGTCTTTTATTAAGCGGTTTTTGCTCCGGTCTTGTCACGGCCGAGTTTAGTTAACTCTGTCTGCCATTGTGATTCAACGCTGGTGTAGATATTGGCGCTACTGGTCTTATTCAGTTTTTCTATTTCAGTATTCACTTTAACGATGTCAGCTTCCAGTGCCTGTTCTTTTGCTGTTTGTTCAGCGTCTTTTGCTGTTTGTTCAGCGGCGGTTCCTGTTGTCAGGTCGGCCTTTAGCGTGTCAAGCTGGCCACCACTGCCGTTGGTCCCTATCCAGCTGTTGATGATAGACAACCGAGCATTGTCAATATCGGTCTGGTAGCTAGCTTTGTTCGCGTCTGTATCCTGCATCTTGTCTACTTCGTCCTGATACTTGTCGAGCTCTTCGAACGTCGTGCACGCGGTTATCTTATCCTTGAGCTGGTCGCCTGTTATTGCGGTGGAGGGGCCTTTTCCGTGGTCGGAGTTCTTATATTTTATCTTCAACGGGTTATCGTCAGGGCTGAACGTTGAACCGAACTGGTATCCCGCCACGAAGTCCGAGACGTTGCCGCCGATGGTAACGCCAGCCGCGGTCGGGTCCACCGTATAGACATTGGCAGAACTTCCACCAAGTGTTACGGTCGGTGGATTGGATGGGTCAACATTGGTCAATTCTATAACCACTCTTGTAGATGAGTAACCGGTGTTGCTCGTCACGGTGATGGTCCATGTGCCGTCATCACCTTTTTGGACGAACGCCGCGGCGCCGAAGTCGGACGGTATATCAAGCTTCCCGTCACTGCCTATCTTGCCGGCATCCAATGAAATGTAGGCGCTACCGTCGTCATTTGTTTTGACCTGCGCGTCCGTTCCCCATACCGTTGTTGCTGGATCCTGATATTCTTTGAGCAGGTCTTCCAGATCGCTCTCGCTGTCTGTGCTCTGGCCAAGGCCGTCCACGCCGACCGCGTAGTCGTCAAAAACCGTTTTTGGTCCTACCAGTATGTCGCCGATGCCGCCGGTGCCTTCAAGATCGACCTGCTTGGTCCCCACGCCGTCGCCAGTTTTGTTGAGCTCGCCAAGGTCTGTGAACGAGTTGGTGATCTTAAGGCCGATATTCGTGTCTTTTGAGAAATAGTTCTTTACCCTTATTCTGTAATATTGGGGAGGTTCAGCTCCGGTAGGATCGATCTTTACCGCCGTGAGAATGAGGTCGTTGGTCGTGCCGTCGCGCGCGCCTGTGATCATGTAACCTTGTGCTTGAGCGGCGACAAGGTCCATGTCGATCTTCGGGCTGTCCGACGAACCGTCGGTCGTCAATACAAGTTCACCATTTTGAATAGTTGGCGTCGCAAACCCTGTGTTGGTGAACCAGTTTTCTATGCTTGTAGGGTCATTTGGCTGGGTGGTTTCGTCCGACTCTTCATGTGTCGGGGCGACCGGTTGTGCATCGGTCGTGTATCCTTTGATAACGGTATCCTGACCGCCGGGACCGCCGTCGTCCACGTTATCGGTGCCATAAATGTCGTAGATGGTATTGTTGCCGTCGGCGCCGAGATCGGTCGCGCTGTAAAGACCGAGGACATTGACATTGGCGTCATCGCTTGCATAGCCGTACACCTCGTCGTTGCCGCCCATGCCAACTATATTGTCGCTCCCGCCTGCGCCGCTTATGTTGTCCTGTCCAACCGTTCCGTAAATCGTGTCGTCACCCTGTGAACCGATGATAACGAGACCCTTATGGTCGCCGGTAGTAGGGTCAACTATATCAACGTGCGAGAAATTCATTGTCATGCCGGTGGTGTTCTTGAGGCCGTTGATGCAGATCTGATAACGGCCGGTTGCGCCGTCCTTAAAGGTCTTATTTTCTATAGTGCCATCGGAATGGGTTATGGTCAGTATGACATCGTTCCCTACGGTATGCCCCGTTATATTCGTGACGTCCGCGTCGGCGACGTACCATACCTTCGGTTTTACAAAACCGCCGTTGCCGTCGGAGACCTGGTCGTTAGGCACCGTTATGTCTCCATTGGCATCCGGAAGGACCTGTGTCGGGTTGGTGTCGCCTGGGTTCAACACCCAGAAACCTGCGGCTACACTGCTCATGTCTATCATGGCCGCCTGCTGTGTTGCAGTGCTTCCCGCCGAGGAGGTGGTTCCTGTCCATGCACCGGTCTGAAGGTAAACGTTGAGTATCTGAAGATCGGCGTTAAGGTTTGCCGCATCCGTGGCAAGTTCGGCCTGCTGGCCCTGGGTCAAATACTGGTCGTATTGTTCAGATTGCTTTACCTGATCAAGCGCCGCTTCGAGCTTTGCCTTCATCTGAAGCGCTTCATCGGTTGTCGGCGGAGTGTTCGCTACTGGTGCGGCACCGGCGCCGGAATCTTCTGCTTTGAATTTAATATTTGATATACTCATGAGGTTTGTCCTCCGTTATTTGCGATATCACCCAACTGATTGGCAATGTCCGTGCCGCCGGTCGTGCCGTTACCGCCGGTTGTGCCTGTGCCACCCGTCGTGCCGTTACCGCCGGTTGTGCCGGTAGGGTCATCCAGATAATTGTCGGACTTGAAATGAAGTCCAGTTGCGAGCTCGTCGAATGCCGATTTCATTCCAGTATACATCGCGTTGTAATAATATCCTCCGAGGTTGTCGGGTGTTATATTTGCGTAGGGGTCCTGGTCGGAGCTGTCAAGGTTGGTGAGCTTCTGCTCGATGTTGTCTTCGACGTCATCAAAAGGCATGCCTTTTGTGCTGTCAATGGCTTCGGGAGAATCGGCATCGGCATCCCCAACGGTTCCGGAACTCGTGGCTTGAGGTATCGTGTAATGCGCATCTCCTTGCGTATACCACCAATCATCATCGTTCACATCGTTTGTCGATGTCCCGTTAGATGTCTCCTGATCCTGCAGTTCTCCAGGGTTATCAACATATTTTTCCTTGCCGCCTGTCATGTAAAGGAATGTTGGGGCGGTATGCAACTTATTCGTGGGCTTGCCGTTCAGATCTGGGTCTTTTGTGTCCTGATACATATCGAGCGCGGCCTTGACCTTTACAGATGTGACCGCTTCTGTATCGCTACATTCCCTCCAAGCCAGCGTTACATTGTCGGCGTAAAGATCTCCGCCTCCCGTTTGGAAGACGGCGTTCATCGTCGCTCCGCCGCCGCCGTGAAAACCGTTCTGATAGAAGGCGTTGACCTTATCGGTCCCGTCGTTCGAGTTTATTCTCTGCTGTTTTGCGGGATCGCCAAGGAGGGCGAGGTTGTTGCCGTCGTCGGACCCGGTCACAAAACAGCCGCTTTGCACTTTCCTTAGGTCAACCATGAGGCCGGTAGCCTTCATGCGACCATCGTCGGTTTTATCTCCCTCTGTGACGCTCTGTGAACCCTGGGTGAACATTTCAAGTGTTTTATTATAGGCAGCCGTTGGGTCCACACCCTGCGAATTTGCTTTCAGCTTGCTAAGATCCACGCCATAATATGAGTCAATGGAATCTATTACTCCAGACTTAAATCCTTGCTGGAACTGGCTCTTCATCTGGCTTCCGTCCACGACGACGGAAAGCGTTCTCTGGTCGCCGTTGAGCGCGTTGCCTAAGGTCGAGCCTTGAAGCACCCTGAACTGTGCGAGTATCGTGCCGCCGCTCGCCTCGAATTTGTATATATTGTCATAGGTTTTTCCGTCAGCGTTCTGTTCGGAGGTGACCTCTACCTTATCCACCCTCACCTGAACGTAGTTGGAGGCGTTGGCGGAGCTGATGGGAGGCTGGTGTATCCCGCCGGTCGAATCCTGTACAAAGGTAGCGGGCACATAACGCAATCCCGAGGTGTTTGAATTAAGCAAGGGTTGTCCCGATGAATCCGCCGCGACCGTTACGTAATCGGGTATGCCTATATCGGCCTGTGCTTCAAAGTGGTTGCCGTCCGTGTTCGAACCATCTTTTTGAAGCACCAGATCGTCGTTATAAGTTCCGGATGAGCTAGCATCTGCCTCTTTCAGGCCGTGGCTTGAAACGGTCCAATCCTGTGACGGATTGTACCATTTCTGTGTCATGGGTGTTCCGTCCGAATTGAGTTTTGATATATATTTTCCGCTGTCAGCGTCGTAAAGCCCCGTGCCCTTGCTCCCGTCCGCGAACGTGAGGTCGGTGTCTATCCTTATACCCTTGTCCGGTTCGCCGATCCAGCCGTCCGCGTTGCTGTCGGCCTGTTGAAGCGAAGTTTGAATAATGTCAGAGCGCTGGGCCGCAGTCGTTGCATTGTTGAAGCTGTTGTAGCAGAGCTTTGCCGCGTCTTGGAACGCCTGTATTTCCGTCTGATACGATGCCTGTGTCTCTTGTTTGCGTTCGTCTATCTTGGACAGGGAATCGTTCGCCTTCACAAGTGAATTGTCTATGCACTTAAGGACATATCTTCCGTTCCTGACCTCAACGGCGGTAAGTCCGCCGGCGGAGAGTTTGTCCGTGATGTCCGATTTTGCGGAGTTGAGCTGGTCAATAGCCCCTTGATACATGGTCTTCAGGTCGTCGAAGTCCGACAGTTTGAGATTGACGCCCGAAACACTGGCATCGTTCATAAATTCGTCAATTCCCTTAACGTAATAAGGTGTCGTTGAGGGGTCCTCAACGACCGCGCCCGTGGCCGGGTCTATCTTGGTGCCGGCGGTTACCGTGCCATCGGCCTGCATATCGAAGGGATTGGTGTTCGTGTCGGTGTTATCTATCCCGGTGGTATTCCCAAGCACGGAATTTGCTGTGTCGTTTATGTCCTGGCCGATAACATCATTGTTGGGAATGATATCATTACCGGGATCATCCGATTTGCAATCCGATGGCGCTACGAACGCCTTATATGATACATTGTTTATCATACAGTTGTTTGTTCCTTTTCATACTCTGTTTGGTACTGTGACAGTTGGTCCATCTGCGTCTGCGTGAAGACGATCCCCTTTTCCAGCTTCGATATGAACTGTCTTGCTATACCGACGTCGGACGCCGTAAAACCCGATGTAGGGCTGGCTATCAAACTCTCTATGTTCGCCTTCCTGGTCTTTAAGAGCAGGAGATAATTATTGTAATAATCACTTGTCTGTTTGAGCGACGCTTCAAGGCCTGTCGGATCCGATTCGTCGGGGTAGAGCGCCTTTGCCTCGGAAAAGCTGGGAGGAAGATCGACCGTCTGAAAATAATTGTAACATTCGTCCTTTGTCGGCGCCTTTATCTGCATATCGAACATGTTTGTTGACTGGGCTACGGTCGTACTGCCAAGACAGCCTTGATTTGTTGCGGCTTCAAGATTGTTACTGACGGTGTCGATAATGGGGCTAAGCGCGCTGACCGCACTGCCCGAGGGATTGTCGGATGATGCAAGTGCAACAAGCGCGTCGTCCGTAGGATCATCGGATGATGTAAGCGCCTTCCACTGCGAAGCGCCGAGCTCTTCATAGGTCGAACCGGGTGCAGAATTGGCTTCTTCCTGCGTTGTTTCAGGAGGTTGAGTCTGTTCTTCGCCGGCTACGAACGCCTTCGCTGTTTGGTCAATAGTTGTCTTAGACATTTAAAACCTCTAATTCTTTTATTAATCCCGTTAATTCTTTTTTAATGTTCTCGACATCTTCGTTCGTGAGACCCTTTTGCTCGAGATAATTAAGTTTTGATTCCTGTTCTCTAAGTTTTTTCAACGCATCTTCCTTATTGAACGCCGTTGAACTTTCAGCGGATTTGGTCGTCTCTTTCGGAGCCTCTACGTTCTCCATCGTCCCGTCCGGTCTATATGTGTCAATGGTAATCATATAAAACGCTCCTACGGTGGAGATAAGCAATCCTTGTGCCAACTCTAGTGGCCAGTGGATAGTGGATAGTGGATAGTAAAACAATAACAATATTAGCTAGTTATAAACAAGGGCTGATCACTGATCACTGATCACTGATCACCGATCACCGCTCTTTCGGGGTGTAAATTCCCCACTAAAGGGACTTGAATTACTTCTGTTCTTGGACGAGTTTTCTTAGTCTATGTATCTGGGAAAAGAGTGATTCCAACGAACTCGAGTCGTCGGTTTTGGACCTTGAGGCGATATCTATGGTCAGGTTCCTTGCCTTTTGCATAAGATGATCGAGCTCCCGTAGGACCCTGTCGGCTGTTTCTATGCCGCTTGCCTTTGTCCGTTCGCCGGATTTGGTCTTATGTGGCCTTTTGAAATATTTCGAGAGGAGACCTGGTATCTTATCCAGTGACTTGCGCGTTTTTACGATATAGTCGCTTGCGCCGAGCTTTATCGTTTGAGCGGCCATATTCTCGTCGCCGCTTCCGGAGATTATTATTATCGGGGAGCCTTGAGACCTTGAGACTATGTCGGCAAGCCTTTCCGTGATGCAAATATTGTGAATATAACATCCGGACATGATGATGTCGTAAGCGGTCTGTTCAAGAAAATCGAGACAGTCTTCCACTGTTTCAACGGTATGAATATCGATGGGGGAGAAGTGACATTCCAAGAGAGAGGTAAGGAGCTCCAGATGATCTGTGTTCTCCTCAAGTATCAGAACTCGTTTTAAATTTTCCATACCAACTGATCACTATCCACTAATCACTATTCACTGCAGTTTATGTTCCCTCTTGCCAGCTGGCAAGATATTTTTCCTGTTCGGGAGTTAATTTATCGATCGCGATCTCCATTGCGGCAAGCTTCAGCTCTGCTATCTTTCTGTCGATGGGGCCTGGCACGGAGTAGACTTTCTTCTCCAAACTCTTGTGGTTCTTTGCCAGGTATTCAGCCGCAAGCGATTGGTTGGCAAAGCTCATATCCATTACGCATGAAGGATGACCTTCCGCCGCGGCGAGGTTGATAAGCCTTCCGTCCCCCAGAATATTCACTGTCTTGCCGTTCTTGAGCGTGAACTCTTCCACGAACTCGCGAACGTGTCTTCTCTTGACGGCTATTTTGGCAAGGTCGTCAAGCGCTATTTCTACGTTGAAGTGGCCGGAGTTGCAGACGATGGCGCCGTCCTTCATCGCCTCGAAATGTTCGCGGCAGATGACATCTTTATTTCCCGTGACCGTGCAGAAGATGTCGCCGGTCTTGACCGCTTCGTTCATCGGCACGACGGTGTAACCGTCCATGACCGCTTCTATCGCCTTCAAGGGATCTATTTCGGTGATGATGACCTTGGCACCTTCGCCATCCGCCCTCATTGCAAGGCCGCGTCCGCACCAGCCGTAGCCGGCGATAACAAATAGGGAGCCTGCAAGCAACCTGTTGGTCGCCCTTATGATGCCGTCTATCGTGCTTTGGCCCGTGCCGTAGCGGTTATCGAAAAAATGTTTTGTCTCGGCGTCGTTGACGGCGACGACCGGAAATTTCAGGACGCCGTCTTTGGCCATACTGCGAAGCCTGATGACGCCGGTCGTGGTCTCTTCCGTGCCGCCTATCAGATATTGTACGAGGTCGGGCCTGTCTTTGTGAATCGTTGAAACGAGATCGGCACCGTCATCCATTGTTATCGTGGGCTTCAGATCAAGCGCGGAGTTTATGTGCTTATAATAACTATTGTTATCCTCGCCCTTTATTGCGTGGACCGAGATCCCGGAATTGACGACCAAAGACGCCGCAACATCGTCCTGCGTTGAAAGGGGATTTGACGCGCAAAGGACCACTTCTGCGCCGCCGGCATGAAGTGTTTCCATGAGTTTTGCCGTTTCGGTCGTTACATGGAGGCATGCGGCAACGCGCTGGCCCTTGAGAGGCTTCTCTTTCTCGAAGCGCGCCTTTATCTGCTTCAAGACGGGCATATCTTGTGCCGCCCATTCGATGCGAAGCTTCCCTTTTTCCGCAAGTGATTTGTCTTTGATGTCAAAGTTCATAGTTTTTGTTATGCTGTTGTGCTGTTATGCTGTTGTGCTGTAACTGCAAAACAGCATAACAATGTTTTATATATTCAGCAAATTCTTAAGTGCCGACACCTTGTCCGTTCTTTCCCATGTGAAGTCAGGATCGTTCCTTCCAAAGTGGCCGTAGGAGGCTGTCTTCTTGTAAATAGGTCTTAAAAGTTTCAGCCGGTTGATGATATCAGCCGGTTTCAACGGGAATATCTCTCTTACTGCCATGCCTATCTTTGTCGGATCGATCTTTGCCGTGCCGTGGCAGTTGACAAGGACCGAAACAGGATCGGGATAACCGATCGCGTATGCAAGTTGTACCTCGCATCTTTCGGCCACACCGGATGCAACGACGTTCTTCGCTATGTAGCGTGCCGCATATGAAGCACTTCTGTCAACCTTTGAGGGATCCTTGCCAGAGAAGGCGCCGCCGCCGTGGCTTCCCATTCCGCCGTACGTGTCGGCGATTATCTTTCTACCGGTGACTCCTGTATCGCCGTGAGGGCCGCCGACCACGAATCTTCCGGTCGGATTGACGAACATCTGTGTCTCTTTATTAAGGAGATTTGCCGGTATCACTTTTTTGATTATCTGGTTGATTATCGTCTCTCTAAGTTCCGCATATTCGATATCGGGCGAGTGCTGTGTCGAGACGATCACGGCTTCAATATGCGCCGGCTTTCCGTGCTCGTATCTTACCGTCACCTGCGATTTGCCGTCAGGTCTCAAGAACGGGAGCGTCCCTTTTTTGCGGAGCTCCGCAAGTTTCAGAGTGAGCGCGTGGGCGAGAGTTATAGGCATCGGCATCAGTTCTTCGGTATCCTGACAGGCGTAACCGAACATGAGACCCTGATCTCCGGCGCCCTGTTCCTTAAATAGGCCTTCGCCCAGGTTCACTCCCTGCGCTATGTCGGGCGATTGCTTGTGTATCGCAGTGAGGACCGAACAACTCTCCGCGTCGAAACCTATACCTGCCTCTGTGTAGCCTATCTGTCTTATCGTTTCGCGGGCGACATTCTGATATTCGATGTTGGCATTTGTCGTGATCTCGCCGGCGAGAAGGACAAGGCCTGTGGTGCAGAGCGTTTCGCAGGCGACTCGCCCTTTTGGGTCCTGCGCAAGTATGGCATCCAATACTGCATCGGATATCTGATCGGCGACCTTGTCTGGATGGCCTTCAGTTACCGATTCTGATGTGAATGGATAGCTTTGTGTTGTCTTCATGATTATCCCTTTCTTTTTTCTTTTAAGTTGCGATTTGTAGACCTTTTTTGTCATATAAGTCAACAAATTTAAGGTTTTGTCTTTAAATGTCGTTGCATCTCGTTTTTGACAAGCTTTTCTGTTTCAGAAGCGGTCTTGAGTTCAAGTATCTTTCTTATAAGTTCTTTTGCCTCGGCAAGTGTAACCTCTCTAAGCATTTTTTTGACCCTTGGGATGGATATCGGGTTCATGGAAAGTCCGTCCATGCCGAGACCTAGAAATAATAGGATATATAGCGGATCGCCGGCCGATTCACCGCAGACGGTGACGTCTATTCCGCCTTTTTTTGCGGCCTCGACCGTCTTGATAAGCATGGCTATCACCGCTGGATCCAAGAGATTGTAAAGATATGCGACGTGATCGTTCGTTCTGTCAACGGCAAGCGTATATTGTATGAGGTCGTTCGTTCCGATAGAGAAGAAATCTACCTCTTCTGCCAGCGCCTCCGCGCTCATGACCGCGGATGGGATCTCGATCATTATCCCAAGGTCTATTTTGGGGGATACCGGTATCTTTTCTTTTTTTAGGTCGCTATTCACGCTGTCTATCAGAGCCTTCGCGGCCCTTAATTCATCGACACCGGATATCATCGGAAGTAGCATCCTTAGATTTCCGTAGACGCTAGCCCGGAGCATGGCGCGAAGCTGTGTCTTGAATATCTCTTTTTCGACCAGGCAGAACCTTATGGCGCGAAGTCCGAGCGCAGGGTTCAGATGATCCGCATATTCGCTTCCGGCAAAGAGCTTGTCGCCGCCAAGGTCGAGAGTCCTTATGGTGACGGGATTGCCGTTCATCTTTTCGAGCGCTGTTTTATAGCACTCGAACTGTTCTTCTTCGGAAGGGTAGTCCATCCTGTTCGCATAAAGATATTCCGTCCTGAAGAGCCCGATGCCCTCCGCGCCGTGCTCAAGGGAAGGTATTATCTCCTCCGCGAGCTCGATGTTGGCAACGAGCTTTATCTTAGCGCCATCCTTTGTCTCGGCGGGGAGGTGAGCGTCCTTTAAGAGTACCCTCTTTGTCTTTTCAAAATCGGCCTGATCCTTTTTGTGTTTCGTTATATTTTCTTTGGTCGGATTGATTATTATTTCGCCCTTTATGCCGTCCAACACGACGATATCGTTCTCGTTCACCTGCTTCATTATATGTTCCACGCCGACCATTGCCGGTATCTCAAGAGACCTGGCGATGATGGCCGAGTGGGATGTGTTTCCGCCGACCGCAGTTATGAAGCCCTTTACCTTTTCGCGCGGAAGGTTGACGATATCGGCGGGGGAGAGGTCGGTAGAGATGAGGATCACGTTCTGCTCTTTGATGTCGTGTATCGCTATCTCCGAGATGCCGATGAGGTTCTTGATTATCCTCTGGCAGATGTAATCTATGTCGTGCTTTCTCTGCTTGAAATATTCGTTGTGAGTATCGAGGAACGCCATTTTTAACCTGCTGGAGGCCTTGTCTATTGCCCATTCGGCGTTTATCTTGCTGTTCGCGATGTTCTTGACGGCGCTCGTGACGAGCATCTCGTCCTGAAGGAGCATCTGGTGAGTGTCTATTATTTGTATCTCTCCGTTGCCGTGGAACCGGCAAAGCTTCTCCTTTGTCTTTGCCAGTTGCTGTTTCGATTTTTGAATGGCATGCTTGAAGCGCGTGATCTCCTGCGTGATCTCTTTGTCGGCTATCCAGTAGCGCGGAAAGGTTTGGCCGACCATGGAGATTACGTGAGCCCGCCCTATCGCAATTCCTCTGGAAGCCCCTTCGTGCCTTATTTTGACCGGTTTAGTCATTGCTCTCCAAACTTATCTTCGATTAATTTGCCGAGTTCTGTTAAGGCCTCTGCCTCGTCCGTGCCGTCGGCCTCTATCGTTATTTCCGTTCCCTTTGCGGCGGCGAGCATGAGGACGCCCATTATACTCTTGCCGTTCACGGAGACGGATTCTTTTTTTACGTTTATGTTCGCGCGGAACCTGTTCGCTATCTTTACGAATGATGCCGCGGCCCTTGCGTGAAGTCCGAGCTCGTTTGATATTGTGAATGTTTTAGTTACCATAACCAATAATGATCCGATCACTAATTTACCTTGCCGTCCAGCACATTGCTGGCGATGACTATGTTCTTGCGTCCGTAGTCCCTTATGAACTCTGCAAGCTCTTCAAACGGTTTTTTGCCCCTGTCGCCCGCGAGTTTGATAAGCATCGGGAGATTTATCCCGCTTATGACCTCCAGTTTCGGTCTTCCGAGAAAGGAGAGGCAGAGATTGGACGGTGTTCCGCCGAACATGTCGGAAAGCAGGAGCACGCCTTTGCCGGAGTCAACATCCGCTATTGCCGCAGAAATCTTGTGGCGGTTGGATTCAACGGGTGCGTTCGAGTTGATGCCGACGGCCACTATCCCTTGAATGTCGCGGAGGATCTTTTTTGTCACCTCCAACATTTCTTGAGCGATGTTATCATGTGAAACTACGACTATCCCCACCATGTGATTCATCCCCTATTCGATCATTTCCCATATCTCTTTTTTCTTCTTTCCTTGAGTTATAATTTCACGGTTAAGTTTATCCTGAAATTCTTTTGCGGAATGGTGACCGCCGAGCTTTAACAGATGGTTGCGCGACGCCACCTCTATTATGGCGGCAAGATTCCTGCCGGGCCTGACCGGTATCTGGACGAACGGGAGCCTTACATCCAAAAGCGTGTACCTCTTTTCGTCCATGCCGAGCCGGTCGTATTCGGCCTTGGGATCCCAGTCATGAAGCTCAACCACAAGTTCAATGACCTTTCGGTCGCGCACGGCGGAGATACCAAAGAGGTCCCTTATATTTATGATGCCGAGCCCCCTTATTTCCATGTGATACTTTATTATCTCGGAGCCGGAGCCGAAGAGCGTGGACGGCGGTCTCTTTTTTATGTTGACGATGTCATCCGCCACAAGCCTGTGGCCGCGAAGGACAAGGTCCAGCGCCAGCTCGCTCTTACCGATGCCGCTCTTGCCGACTATGAGTATCCCGACGCCGAAGACGTCCATAAGGACGCCGTGGGTCGTGGTGGAGGCCATGAGCGAATCTTCAAGGTAGCGCGTCAGTCTGTTTATGAAAGTGGATGTGATGAGCGATGTCTTGAAGAGCGGTATCTTGCCTGTTTCGCACGCATCGATAAGCTCTTTGGGGATATCATTGCCGCACGTTACGATGAAACAGGTAACATCTACCTTCGATATCTCTTTTGCTATCTCTTTTCTTTTGTCCTTGGAAAGGGAGGCGAAGAATTTGATCTCCTGCTTTCCAAGCACCTGGATCCTGCCGTGATAAAGGTTCGTCATGTCGCCGGCAAGGGCAAGCCCGGGTTTTTGTATGAAGGGGATCAAGACCTTCTTGGCAAGGCCATCTTTGCCCTTGATGAGCGTGAGCTTTAGGCTCTCTTCCGTTTCTCGGAATATCTTTATGACCGGTATCGCTAACATAACTTTCTGTCTGCCTCCGTTAAAAGCCCGTATATCTCTTCTTTGGTGCTTGAAGCCATCAGTTTTTTTCTTAGGTCTTCCGATGAGACCATCTTTGAAAGGCGCGCAAGCACTTTTATATGTTCGCCGAACGCGCTTTTGGGCGCCAGGAGTATGAAAAAAAGCGTGGCCGGATTGTTATCGTGCGAATGAAAATCAATGCCGACATGAGATATCCCGACGGCAATGATCATCTTTTCAATTCCGTTCACCTTGGCGTGGGGGATAGCAACGCCCTTTTCAATGCCCGTGGAATCTATGTGTTCGCGTTCGCTAAGCGCGCTTTCTATTATGTCCGCGGTCAGTTCGGGACGTTCTTTGTTTATAAGAACGGCAAATTCCCTTAAGACCTCTTCCTTCGAGGAGGCCTTGAGAGAAGGCGCAATAAGCAAGATGTCCAGATAGTTCTCTAGCATCGGTTTTGGGGGTTTTAGTCCAGCATGGCCCAAATTGCAAGCACTTATGACTATGTCTAAAAGACCACGCTTAAGCCCGTCCCGACGGCGGAATAGTTCACGACAGCCTGGTCTGTCATGTTGATCTTTAGATAGGTGTTTGCGATGACCTTCTTCGTAAGTGCGTATGAAAGACCTATCATCGGTGCCAGAGAGTCGTCCTCGACAAAACCGATATCTTCGACGGTTATGCTCTGGCAGTATATTTCATTAAGTAGTTTCAATTTTTCCGTTATCGCCAATTCGAACGCGACGCCGTAGATCATGTAATTGTGGAGTGCTAGGTTTTTCTCGTTGCCTACTATCACGTAACCGATATTTCCGTGCATCGTGACCGCACCTACGGTCTTGGTGATGGCAAACGTAAACCCTATCTGGTTTCCGCCGCTTCCGAGGCCTTTGTAGTAATTGCCGCTTGGCACCTGCAGAGACATCTTGAAGAGAGCGGCGGGCCAGTAGTGCGATTCCTTTGTCATCTGTCCTTTAAGATAAAAAGAGACGTCCTGAAATCCCGTGAACGTCTCGGAATCTTGCGGCACGACAGTCCTGAAGGGTATAACAGCGCCAAACTCAAGCGGTTCTATGAGGCCCACCTTGGGGGAGAGCATGAACGAGAAATTGTTATATTTAAGCTGTTGAGTGTGGGAAAATTCGAACTCGCTGTCGAGGCCGAAATTTTTGTTGCCGATGGTCGTGGCGTCTTCCGTCGAGAACGGCAGGTTGGCAAGGGCGGAAGAACTAAAACACAGAAAAATGGATGCTAGCAATAATCTTTTCATTTAGCCGATACGGAATTTAACACGAACCCTGCGGCAAAAGCAAATGTCAATTTAAATTATAGGGTTGACGAGGTGAACAAAAATATGTAAGTAAGTACTTACTTTTATTATGTCGCAAAAAAGGCTTTCAAAAGAACTTCGCAAAGGTCAGATAGCCAACATCGCCGCAGAACTTTTTGCCAAAAAAGGTTTTAACGGTGTCACCACCAAAGAGATAGCAAAGAAGGCAAAAGTGAACGAGGCTATCATCTTCAGATATTTCCCGACCAAAGAACATCTTTATAACGAGATAATAAACCAGAAGGTGAAAGTAAGTCCCGACATGCTCGACCTCTCCGCGATGGAAACAGGAGATGACCGCAAGGTCCTTCGTTCTATAGCGGACCTTCTTTTAAAAGAGGTCGAAAAGGACAGCACCTTTTTGCGCCTTGTCTTTTTTTCGTCGCTTGAAGGGCACAAACTTGCCGAACTTTTCCTGCAAAGCAGGACCAATATACCTTTTGATTTTCTTCTTAGCTATGTCACAAAAAGAAGAGAAGATGGGGCGTTCAAAGATATCAAGCCCATGGTAATGACCAGGTCCTTCTTTTCCATGATATTTAATTATGTTCTTGTAAAAGAGCTCTTTAATGTTCCAAAAGAGATGAAATTAACAGATAGCGAAGCGGTCGAAGGGTTCATCGATATATTTCTGAACGGGGTGAAGTGTTAATGAAGAGATCCGTGATCTTAATAATGATGTTTGCTTTCAGTTTTTCGGCCTATTCGGGCGAGCCGTTAAAACTTACCCTCGACCAGGCGATCGATATCGCCATGAAGGCGAATTACGATGTTAAGATAGCGAAAGAGCGTTTGGCCAAACTTGATGCCACGATAGGAGAGGCAAGGTCGGCGGCTCTTCCGCAGTTGAACGGCAATGCAGGCTATCAAAGGAACTTTAGATTTCCGCAGATGGTCATTGCCGGGCAACAGTTCAAGATCGGCTTCAATAATCAATATTCAGCTAGCGCAAGTTTCAATCAGGCTCTCTATTCTGCCGGCAAGGTCATGAACGCTTTGAGGGCCGCAAAAGAAGAGACGATGAGCACGGAAGCAATACTTAAGGACACAAGAGAAGAGATAACGCTTCAGGTGAAAAGGACATTCTATCAGATACTTTTAACGGACAAGCTTATCGACATAAAAGAAAAAACGCTCAAGCAACTTACCGATCAACTGAATGCCATACAGAAAAGATACGATACCGGCATCGATAGCGACTATACGCTCATGCGTCAGGAAGTGCAGACATCGAATGTTCAGCCGGAGCTCTCCGCCGCAAAGCAACAAAAAGTGGTCTTTGTCAATATGCTTAAGGACCTTCTGGCGCTTCCATTCAATCAGGATATTGAGCTCGAAGGAACTCTTGCTTTCACAAAGGGGGAGCTTGATGGTGACGACGATCTGGTGATGAAGGCGCTTTCCAAAAGGCAGGATGTTGAAGCAAAGACACATCATACAAGGGCGCTGAAAAATGTCGTCGGTGTGGAATTTGGTGGCTACCTTCCCAGCGTCAACCTTTTCTCCGGAATAAACTGGCAGGGGCAGACCGACCATTGGATGTTGAAATCATCCGATCATTTCTATGCGGTGGACGCCGGCATCGGCATAAGCGTTCCTATATTTGACGGGCTCAAGACGCATTATCGTATCAGCGAGGCCAAATCGGAGCTGAAGATAGCATCCGAAGAAGAGCTCAAGTTAAAGTCTAACGTGGCGAGCGAAGTGAAGAACGTGCGAGCGCTTTTTGAAGAGGCGGTAACGCGCGAGGCGAGCCAGAAGAAGGCCTTGGACCTTGCGCAAAAGGCGGTGGACATCGCAAGCCTTAGGTTCAGCCAAGGGCTCACGAGTCAATTAGAACTTAACGATACTATTTTACAGCGCGATACGGCGGACCAGCTATACGCGCAGGCGCTTTACGATTGTCTCGATGCAGAGGCAACGCTTTTAAGGGTGGTCGGAGGTGAACTATGAAAAAAAATGAAATGTCATTGCGAGGGTCGAAGACCCGAAGCAATCTAGTGTGGGGGATTGCTTCGCTTACGCTCGCAATGACCGTATCGGCACTTCTTTCCTGTGGACCGAAGAACGGTATCAATAGACAGCAAAGGGAAGTGATCATCACAAAGCCTGTTGTAAGAACGATATCGCAGACCGTGATGGCGACCGGAAGTGTCGAGGCGGAGGATTTTGCCGATATTTATCCGCGCGCGCCCGGCAAGGTCATCAAAAAACTTCTAAAAGAAGGCGATCCTGTCAAGAAGGACCAGCCAATAATGCTTACTCTTCAGGATGAGGTCGGTTACACGTTCAAACCGTCACCGGTTGTTTCCAAGATAGACGGTTATGTCGGCCGCATCAGGGTAGATGTCGGCGGTACGGTGAACCCGAGCACGCCGGTCGTAACCGTTGTGAAGCCGGACAATATGAGGATAAAGATAGACCTGCCGGAAAAATACCTGCCTGATATTCACGAAGGATTGAAGATAGATTTTTCTACCGACACCTTGCCTAAAGAAAAATTTTCCGGCGCGATAACGTCAATAAGTAGCGCCGTGGACCTTGCCAACAGAACGTCGCGCGTCGAAGTAACGGTTCCGAACCCCGACCACAAACTTGTCCACGGAATGTTCGCGCGCCTCGATATTCCAGTTGAGACACATGAGAATGTCGTCTCTTTGCCCTTATCTGCCGTGAGCTGGGAGGCGGACAAGCAATACGTTTACAAGGTCGAGAACGGAAAGATAACACATGCGCCGATCAAAATAGGAATAAGAAATTCCACATTCGTCGAGGTTCTTGAAGGCGTTTCAAGCGGAGATCTTATAGCAAATGGTAAACTAATAGACCTTATAGAAGGCGAGCCCGTTACAATAAAGGAAGAAGATACCGATATCAAAGAGAAAGCTCAATGAAATTAACCGAGGTTTTCATAAAAAAGCCGGTCTTTGCCACGATGATCATAATGGCGATGGTCGTCCTTGGTGCGTTCTCCTTTCTTAACATAGGTGTTGACCTCTTTCCGCTGGTCGATTTTCCTGTCGTGGTCGTCACAACGAATCTTTTAGGCGCCAGTCCCGAAGAGATAGAGACCGAGATATCGAAGAAGATAGAGGAACAGATAAATACCATAGCTGGTCTGGATGAGCTCCAATCGTTCTCATACGAAGGAAGCTCTCAAGTGGTGGCGCAGTTCGTCCTCGAAAAGAACGGCGACACGGCCGCAGAAGAAGTGCGCGACCGTGTGAACCGCGTCGTTAGCGAGTTTCCCTACGGCACAAAGATGCCCATCGTCGAGAAGTTCGATATGGCGGCGTCCCCCATAATGCAAGTTGTTGTGACAGGCGACGTGCCGATAAGGGACCTCACGCGCATAACCAGAAAACAGGTAAAAGAACTTTTGGAGAACGTTAACGGCGTCGGGAATATAAAGATAGTCGGAGGCCGCGAGCGCGAAGTCCATATCGAAATAGATCCTATAAAACTTTCGGCAAGAGGCCTTTCAGTTGACGACCTTGAAAAAGCGCTCATCAAAGAAAATATAGAGCTCCCCGGCGGAAGGATAACGGAAGAACCGCGTGAGCTGGTCGTAAGGACGATGGGAAAGATAGTCGACGCGGAGGATTTCGGGAACATTCCGATAGATATCGTGAACGGTGTTCCTATACTTGTGCGCGATGTCGCCAGAGTTCAAGATATAGAGCAGGAACAGAGGAACTTTTCGGAGTATAACGGCGTTCCTGCGATAACGCTCATCATCAAGAAACAGTCCGGCGCGAACACTGTCGATGTCGCCGAGAGAGTAAGAAAAAGGGTGGGGGAGATATCAAAGACGCTCCCCAAGGCCATAAAGGTCGAGTGCGTTCAGGACCAATCTCTCTTCATCATGGCGGCGGTAAAGTCGCTTGAAGAGGATGTCGTTCTTGGCGCCATTCTGGTAGCGTTCACCGTCCTTCTTTTCCTGAAGAACATAAGAAGCATGATCATCTGCGCGGTTTCGATACCTGCATCTATCATCGCCACGTTCACATTGATGAGATGGATGGGTTTTACATTCAATAACTTAACGCTCCTTTCTCTCTCGCTTGCGACCGGTATAGTCATCGACGACGCCATAATTGTGCTCGAAAATATCTTCCGCCACATTGAAGAGCTCAAGGAGAAGCCGTTCGACGCCGCCGCCAGAGCTATAGCGGAGATAGGTCTTGCCGTCGTTTCAACAACGCTATCTCTCATGGTCATATTCCTGCCGCTTGCATTCATGAGCGGAATAGTCGGCAGGTTCATGTACAGCTTCGGTCTTACCATGGCGTTTGCGATAGGCGTTTCGCTCATCTTTGCATTTGTTCTTACGCCCACCATGAGCGCCCGCCTTCTTCGCAGTAACGATACAAGCGGTGAAGAAGGTTCTAAAGATAGCTGGATCAACAAGTTCCTCGATGAGAATTACGCAAGAATGCTTAACTGGTGCCTTCATAACAGAAAGAAGTCGGTCGTCGTCGCCGCGCTTATCATGCTCTCGACCATTCCTTCAGTTATGTTCGTTGGAAAGGACTTCATCCCAAAGGATGACAGGAGCGAGTTCAACGTTCATATAAAGGCGCCCGTGGGGACCTCGATAGGTGAGATGGAGAGGATAACCACCGAGCTTGAAAAAGAGTTCCGCCAAGTAAAAGGGGTCACCGATCTTTTAAAGACCGTCGGCGGCGGTGATAATAAGGCGGTCAACGAAGCCGACATATATGTCAAGCTTGTGGATATTTCGAAGCGCTCGATAACGCAGAAACAGATAATGGGTACGGTAAGAGACCTTCTTAAACACTATCCGATACTCCGAACAGCGGTCCAGGATATAGGCACTGTCGGCGGCGGAAGCGAATCTACCTTCCAGATGAGGATAACGGGGCCGGACATAGATACATTGCGGGATTACGCCGATAAGATCATGGCCGATATGCGCGCGCAAAAAGGTTTTGTGGATGTGGATACCACGTTCGAGCTCGGAAAACCGGAGGTGAGAGTAAATATCGATCGTCAAAGGGCGGCGGACCTTAAGGTGACCGTGGATGATATCGCGGGCGCACTGCAACTTTACATCTCCGGCGAAAAGGATATCACAAAATATAAGGTCGAGGACGAGCTCTACGAGGTGAGAACGCGCCTTGAAGAGAGATACAGAGAACATCCGTCGCATCTTTTGAACCTTACGATACCGGCCTCGATAGGTAACGGCACCAAGGTTCCGGTGCGGCTCGACCAGATAGCAGAGATAGAAGAAACGACCGGTCCCTCGCAGATCCAGCGCTATATGCGCCAGAGGGCGATAGAGATAGATGCGAACCTCAACAATTACCCGATGGGTACGGCCAAACAGTTCGTTCTGGACGAGATGGAGAAGATAGGTTTTGGACCGGGCTACAACATAACGTTCGTCGGCCAGGCAAAATATCTCAAAGAGATGCAGACGAACTTCGTTCTTGCGTTCCTTTTATCGTTCATCTTCATGTATATGATCCTCGCCTCGCTTTTTGAAAGCCTCCTGCATCCGGTGACCATTTTGCTGTCGCTCCCATTGGCATTTCCGTTTGCCATCTTCTCGCTACTTGTAACGGGCATGACGCTTCATATTATTTCCATCTTGGGACTTTTCCTTCTTATCGGTATCGTTAAAAAGAATTCTATTTTGCAAGTGGACTACACGAACACGTTAAGGGCAAGGGGGATGGAGCGCCACGAGGCTCTTGTTACGGCCTCGCGCACAAGACTTCGCCCGATCATGATGACGACCTTAACGCTTGTGGCGAGCATGATACCCGTTGCGCTTTCGCGCGGCCCGGGTTCTTCATCGCGCGCGCCGATGGCGGTAGTCATCATCGGCGGACAGAGCTTATGCCTCATGGTCACGCTACTTTTAACGCCCGTCTTCTATTCCATCTTTGATGATGTGCAGGTGAAATGGTTGCCGTCATGGTGGAGTAAAGTTAGCCCGAAATTTTCACTGTTGTCGGATTTCACGAGCAAAACCCTTGAATCCTTGAAACGCCTATTGCCAAACAAATGGCGCCGGCCAAATAAAAATGGTGAATAATAGGTTAAAGGACTCTGGGGACGATAGAAAAGGAAACCTGCGCTGATTAGAAGGTTACTTTCCTTCTTGTAAATGCCTTAGGGCTTCGGCGCAAACTTTCTGATAATGTCTCTCATCTCCAACACATTCGCAGGTTGTACGTATCTCAAGTTACCCAATAGGATGTAAAATCTCTTCTATTTTTATCTGTACCGTTCTAAAGTATTATGTTAGAATGGTTCTATGAAAATAAAACGCCACATAATCAATGTGTTACGAGCCGAATTATCAGAACCAAAGATATCGATCTTGCTTGGGGCCAGACAAGTTGGAAAAACGACCCTTCTTCATGATATCGAAGAAATAGCTCGGAAAGAGGGTAAAAAAACCGCACTTTATAATCTTGAATCAAGTTCAGATCTCATGAAGCTGTCCGGCGATCAAAAAGCGGTCATAGACCAGATTCTATCAAGTGGCGATGTTATTTTTATTGATGAGTTTCACTATTTAAAAAATGCGTCTAAGATATTTAAGGCGATCTATGATCGCAAGGTTCCTATCAAGATATTTGCATCCGGTTCATCGTCGATGGAGATCCATAAACATTTAAAGGAGAGTCTGGCCGGACGTTTTTTTAGAACGATGATATTCCCCTTGACCCTTTCCGAGATCACGCAGATGCCTGGCGTCGACATGAGCGGTTATCTGCAATGGGGAGGACTTCCGGGACTTGTAGATTGCAAGTCAGACGAAGAAAAAGTAAGACTACTGGAAAATATAGTAAATACGTACATCACAAAGGATATAAAAAGTCTCATTAAGGAAGAAAATATTCGAGGCTTCAATACGATGCTTTACCTGCTTGCGACCAAGCAAGGATCGCTGATCAAAAAATCCGAGATCGCAAGAGAGGTGGGAATAAGTGAACCGACAGTCTCAAGACATCTGGAGATACTCGGTCAGACCTATGTCTGTCATACGCTGAACTGTTATTCCAGCAACCTTGCGAACGAATTGAAAAAATCGGCCAAAGTATATTTCTTCGATATCGGAATAAGGAACAGCCTGATAAAAGATTTTCGGATATCCGGTGAAAGAGAAGACAAGGGAATGCTTAACGAAACATTCGTATATTTACATCTGTATCATCAGTTAAAACCCAACATGGAAATAAGATTCTGGAGGACCAAAAAGGGTGATGAGGTCGATTTCGTATTGATAAAGAACAGAGTGCCTGTGCCGGTCGAAGTTAAGTCAAATCTAAAAAATATGTCCGTTCCATCCGGCATGATAGCGTTCCTCAAGGCATATCCCAGATCACCTTTTGGCATTGTGTTCAATGGAACACAGGAAGGCGTTACGGAGTTTAAAGGAAGGCCTATCTATTTTCAAAGATGGGAAAAGTCTGAAAGCGTTGAATATCTGAAGTCGGTTCTGTAAATAGATTCTACGATTATCCCTGAAGGCCTGCCTTGCCTACCCTTTGCTTCCAGCAGGGCAAGCTACAAGGAGGCCAAGGGACGCAGAGTGACAACTGGTAGAACCCTCCTGGCCTTCCTGCCGGAAGGCAGGACAGGCTGTTCCACATCAAGTGGGACGGGCCCCTCGACAAGCTCGGGGCATGGGTGCATAGGGGTTCGACTGCCTTGGAAGCGTCAACCCGCTGTTGATAGAACTTTGTGCGTACTCTGCGTCGATAAGGATGATAGAAAAGGAAAGTTTATCTGTGAGAGTACTTCAAAAAACCAGATCTGTCATTTTGAAGAACTATCCGTTTTTTGTATAGGGTCTTCCCTTGATGTACAGTGCGTAAACGAAGACCTACAATAATCATCAATCTGTCGATTAAGATCCTCAATATAATTTTGTTCGCAGGATCCAAAAGTTTTACTTGCATCATTTGTGGTTCCAGTTCCCATTTCACTAACGGGAGGATAGAGCGTGTAAGCTAAAACTCTTTGTGTATAACATGCCATAAAAGTTACCTCCTATTTATTATTATGCTATCTATTCATATTATCGTCACACTTTCAAGAAAGTTGCGTACATTTTTAAGAATTTTTCAGGTTTTTTGCAAGCTTTTAGAAACCAGATGATTTCAATAGGTTACAAGATGCTAAACTTGACCAATCTCCGGCCAGTTGTGCAAGGGCGAGTTTGTTCACCCGCTTTACCCCCATCCATCAAGCTTTCAATTTTATCGTCCTCATCGTCCCAACTTGCGCAAACCAGCGTCCTGTCTAAGTTTTAAGTGGGACGCTACCGAGGACGCTAAGGACGATGGGGACGATACTCGGACAAACTTATACTACTACCCCTGGCCTGGGTCCTTCCCCAAGACTCCGGAGAACCCGTGAGGTTTTTCTTTTCCCGCACATCTGGTCTTTTTTGTGGAGTAGTCGAAACGAGATGCATGACCGTTAGCGGTCAAGAATGTAAGGGGAAATCACCTGTAATAATTTTTACTTCACTAACCAAATGTTGTGTGTTATCCATATAAACATATATGACATTTGCACGCGTTAAGAAAATAATAATACCTATCTTGAGAAAGCATGATGTTCGCAAAGCTTCGGTGTTTGGATCTTTCGCCTATGGCAAGACCAATCGGACAAGCGATCTAGATCTGATAATTGAATTTTTCGGTAAGAAGAGCCTTTTAGACTTGGTCTCCTTGAAACTGAAACTAAAGAAAGCGGTCAAAAGAGATGTGGATCTTTTAACGCCCAATTCGATTCATCCTTTGATAAAAAAGCAAGTCACCAAAAAAACGATTAAAGTCATATGAAGAAAGACGCTAAAGTATTCATCTCTCATATTTTGGAAAGTATTGAATTGGCTGAAGAGTATGTTCGCGGAAAGACTTTGTCCGATTTTACTAAAAGTAAAAAACTTCAGGATTCTGTTATTAGGCGGCTCGAAATTATGGGAGAGGCTGTTAAAAATTTGCCGAAAGATTTTACTGTGAAACATTCTGAAATCCCGTGGAAGGAAATTGCCGGTATGAGAGACATCCTGATTCATGAATATTTTGGAGTCGATTTGGAGATGACATGGAATGTTGTTGAGGAAAATCTGCCGGATCTAAAAAAGAAACTATTAGCCATTAAGCATAAAAAATAGTTCAAAAATTATCTCTGAAGGGATGCCCCGTAAAGCTCGCAAAGCAAAAAACTTTGCGGGCTTTTTTATATGCTTTGCTCGCCACGGGTCTTTGCCCCACAAATTTTATGCGAGCTTTACGGGAGCCACGTGAGCAAGTTGAACACAAACGAAACTTGCTTTTACGTGGCAGAATAACAACCCCTCGACGCGCTTCGCTTTCTCGGGGTGGGCTGGTAGAACCATAAGGCCCCGTTAGCGAAGTATGAGCTTGACGCGGGCCTTATGTCCCGAGCGAACGAAGTGAGCCGAAGAGAGACTGTCTTGGAAAGGTCAATCTACTGTTGATAGAACCTGCGCGTACTCTGCGTCGATAAGGACGATGAATTGGTCTGTAAGTGTCTGACATTTACAGATCAGATTGCGTTAGTATTATTTAAATTTTCGCTTTTGTTTAAGAATATTGAAAATGCTGACATTCCACCCGCAAGGAGTCCGATTCCAGCGCCTACAAAACCTGCAAGAATAGCTAGTATTTCATTTTCAAAGTCTTCTGGTATCTGATAACATTTTACAGTAGCTTCTAGAGAGTTGAATAGAGGATTGTACGATATCACCCTTTCACATCCTACGGTAGTTGCCAGTTCACCGTTGTAAAAAAGACTCATTTGAGAGATGTAAGCATCAGCATCGGATTCACACTTTTCAGTGATTGGTTCTTCCGGTTCCCCGCATGAAAATACCTTACGCCGATCTACGATTTCTAGAGCACCTGGGTAAGAAGCCACATTATTAGCATTGATAGCCATAATAAAACCTCCCTATATATGTCCGTCTTTAATGTATTATTCGACACTTGTCAAATTATTATTATAGTTTGTTTTCAATCCTGTTTTCCCTGCAAGGTTTAGTTCTTTTCTTGTCTAATCACCAAGTTTTCAATTTTATCGTCCCCTGGCATGGGTCCTTCCAACTATAGTTACACTACAATTTAACATAATTGCAAATTGTAGTGTAACGACTTGACAGGTGATATGAGCGCATGTTACACTACATTTGATTGAAAACGACAAATGTAGTGTAACATTTATGAACGTCCTAATATCTACACTTAAAGAAGAAATGGCGACTGTAAAACGGCTTGAGAAGAAGTATTTGGCCAAGATCAATGAACTGCCAAAAGGCGGTTTCATCACGCGAACCGTCCGTGGCAGAAAGTATGGGTATCTGACCTATAGAGAGGATGGGAAGGTCAAACAGCGATACCTTGGTCTGCTTGATGATAAAACACTTCAATCTTACCGGTTAGCCATAGTCCAGCGAATTGAATATAAGCGTAAACTTAAAAGCGTTCGAGAACAAAAGAAGATCATAAACAGGGCGCTACGTGGAAAAACAAAATAAGCTCATTATAAAAATACTGACCTTGATGTACAGGGCCGGTATTTTAGACCATGTGCTCCTCATAGGGAGCTGGTGCACGTCTTTCTATAAGCAATATTTCAGCAAAGTTGAATTCAATCCAACTATCAGGACGCGCGATATTGGTTTTTTGGTCAATGCAAGGCCTAAATTTAAAGGCAACGTCGATCTGGAAGAAATACTCCGACCGCTTGGATTTGAGGTAGAATTCTTTGGCAAGGGTTATATGAAGCTTGAGAGTGAAGAGCTATCGATAGAGTTTCTAGCTCCTGAATTTGGACGTAGCCATGAAAAACCCCTGCCGCTTCCAGCGCTTAAGCTCAATGCTCAACCATTAAGGCATCTGGATCTGCTTTGGCGCAATCCAATAACGGTCAAAACAGCTAACATTTCGCTTAAGCTTCCACATCCAGTTGATTATGCATTACAGAAGCTGGTTATAGTGGGCAAACGCAAGAAAGCTGAAAAGGCAGAGAAAGACAGGCAAAGCGCATTTGCAGTTTTAGATGCTGTAATTGAAAATGATGAATTGGCAGAATTAAAGCGGGCGATCAAGAATCTATCAAAGAAAGATATGAAAACAGTTGTTACAGAATTTAAAAGAGCCGGGCGCAAAGACCTTTTATCCGTATTACAATTATAGATTCTACGATTATCCCTGAAGGGGCGCCCCGTAAATAATTTTTGTGTAAAAATTTCTCAATAACAATTTTTTAGTCTGACAGTCTGAACCCAAACCAATCTCCGGCCAGTTGTCAGCAAGGGCAGGTGTCTCAACTTGGGCAAACTAGCATCCTACTTGGATCTTACATGGGATGCTATTTTGTTGATGGCTTTCGAATCTAGATCATCCCGATAAAACCTTATCAATAATTGTCTGTGAATATCGTTGCCTTTACCGGATGCAAGGATAGATGCGGTAACAAACTTTTTTGACATGTCGAACATAGAAAAGCCCATTTTGAGGCGTTCAACTCCTGTCTTTGCCATCATCATTGCGGCTAACCTCATTTGTATTTTAGGATCTGTATCGGTCATACGGCTTTTTTATAAATTTCTTGCAACCCCAATTTTTTAACCCAATTGTCTATATAAGAATAATCAATATCTTTCGCAAAATTTTTGATATTGGCCACATCACGCAGTTGCATCTCTGACATGCTGTCTTTGGCCCAGTTGAGCTTGGCTAGGATTAGGTCTTCTGCGGAAGAAATATAAATTTTTACCCCGTCGATATCTATTTTCAAACGCCTCTCAAATGCCGCGTGGCTGAATTCGTCATTTTTTTGGATTATGAAGTCGATTTTAACAATATACTTATTGTGGATGAGGTTGAACATTCCGGACCTTTTTACTTCTTCCCGGATCGTTTCTTCTTCAAGATAGAACTCGCTTTTAAAAGTATCTATGAAACTTTGTATATTGCCTTGGCTTAAGACTATAACTATATCGATGTCTCTTGTCATTCGAGGTTGGGCGTGAAAGTTCATGGCAACAGAACCTGAAATCATGTAAGGGATGTTGGCCTTATTCAGCTTACCAGCAACTTCTTTGAGGACATCCAATTCTTCAGACATGATATTTAAGTACCCTAAGGTCTGCTCTAAAATCAAGCTAAATGGGGATTTTATGATTAAGAGCTTACGCGTAGAGGCCGCGGAGTTCGGACGCGCGTGTTACGCGCTGGATGGCGACAATAAACGCCGCGATCCTCATGTTCACTTTATACTGCTTGGATGTTTCCAGCACCGCATTGAACGAGCTCTTCATGATACGCGAAAGGTCTTCCTGAATGCGCTCCTCGCGCCAATAATATCCCATCCTGTTCTGCACCCATTCAAGGTAGGAGACCGTGACGCCGCCGGCGTTGCAAAGTATATCAGGAATGATGAACGTTCCCTTTTGGTCAAGGGTCTTATCGGCATCGGTTGTGATAGGTCCGTTGGCACCTTCGGCGATAAGCTTTGCCTTGACGTTCGCGGCGTTCTTCTTTGTTATCTGGTTCTCGAGCGCGGCCGGAACTAGAATATCTACCGGGAGCTCTAAAAGTTCCATCGGGTTCTTCATCTTTGTGAGGCCCAAAACCTTATCGATACCTTCAAGAGTTCTGTGGTCCTTGAGATAGCTGAAGACCTTCGGAATATCTATTCCCTTGTCGCTATGGAAGGCGCCCGCCACATCGGAGATGGCAACTATCTTGCTTCCCGCCTTATGAAATTGTTTTGCCGAATATGAACCGACGTTACCAAAACCCTGCACCGCGACCGAACATTTTTTGAGGTCCATCTTCAGGTGTTTCACCGCCTCTTCAACGCAGTACATAAGTCCCTGCGCGGTTGCCTCCGTGCGTCCTTCGCTTCCTCCCAGTTCCAACGGTTTGCCTGTAATGACCGCCGGTACGAACTCGCCGTGGTGCATCGAATATGTGTCCATGAACCAGCCCATCACCTGCGGATTTGTCCCGACATCCGGCGCCGGCACATCTTTATCCGGTCCGAAAAGGTCTATCAACTCCGCAAAATAACGGCGCGCAAGGCGCTCAAGTTCGCCCTTTGAAATTTTGGTAGGGTCCACAATGACGCCGCCCTTGCCGCCGCCGAATGGGATGTTGACCGTTGCACATTTGTAGGTCATCCAGAATGCGAGCGCCTTAACTTCATCAAGGTTCACGTCGTGATGAAACCTGACGCCGCCTTTAGCCGGGCCACGGG
>Ga0364917_1044_pt1 | contig 48990 bp, 36 predicted proteins | sample SorcelJu500001C5_2_FD_206978 | JGI IMG/M metagenome (GOLD analysis project Ga0364917, IMG submission 206978) | Enriched cells from Trout Bog Lake Hypolimnion, Wisconsin, USA - BchlTB.June20.5000.01.C5 | ecosystem: Environmental > Aquatic > Freshwater > Lake > Hypolimnion/Profundal zone | place...
CAATAAGTTGATGGATATGGGGATACCCATTCAGCAGCCCGTTGGAGGACATGCGATCTTTGTTGATGCCAGGCGTTTCCTGCCGCATGTTAGGAAAGAAGAATTTGTCGCCCAGACTCTTGCGGTCCATCTGTATGTTGAGGCCGGGGTAAGAGGGGTTGAGATAGGGGCATTATTGGCCGACAGGGACCCGGTAACCCGTGAGAACCGTTACCCTGAGCTGGAGCTGATGCGGCTCGCCATCCCCCGTAGGGTTTATACTAATAATCATATGGATGTGGTTGCTGCGGGTCTTAAAAATTTGTGGGATCGCAGGAACACCATAAAAAACGGGTTTAAGATCCTTCGCGAAGCACCTATCATGAGGCATTTCACCGTTGAACTCGAAAAGATCTGAGCGATGGAACCGGCAAGGAAACGGGCAAGATACGACCGTCTTTTTACCCAGCTCAGTGACCTGCTAACCAAAACCACCGATCCGGATGCCCGAATGGCTACTATTGTGGCTGTTTTGCATAATAAAATGGAATATTTTTTCTGGACCGGATTTTATATTTTGGCCAAAGGAGAGCTTACTGTACGCACGTACCAGGGACCTCTTGCATGCCAGGTGCTTAAAAAACATACCGGGGTCTGCTGGGCAGCGATTGACAGCGGCGAAACCGTTGTGGTGCCCGACGTTAATAAATTTCCCGGGCATATTGCCTGTGATTCGGCCTCAAATTCCGAAATTGTGATCCCGCTGAGAGACCAGAGGGGCAAGATAATCGGTGTATTGGATGTCGACAGTAAATCACTGAATTCGTTTGACGAGATTGACACCCAATGGCTGGAGAAGATTGTTGCCTTGATATGGATATAGTCTGCAGACTGCAATCTGCACATTGCAAATTGCCGATTGCCGACTGGCGACTGCAAAATACTAACTCCCATAATTCAAGCCATGAGTTTTCCTGAGCTCTTCCTCATTGCAGTCGGCCTTTCCATGGATTGCTTTGCTGTTTCATTAAGCTTTGGAGCACAGAGGAACCTGAAAAAAAATGACATCCTTAAATTCGCTTTCTTTTTCGCTTTGTTCCAGACTGTGATGCCACTCATAGGATGGCTGGTTGGTTCCACGGTAAATTTTTACCTGGCAAAAGTGGATCACTGGATCGCGTTTGGTATACTTGCAATCATAGGCCTCCGGATGATTTATGAATCCTTCAGAGGGGAGGATGAGAAAAGGACCGTGGATATCAGGGAATGGAAGATACTGCTGACCCTGTCGCTGGCCACCAGTATAGATGCCCTGATGACGGGTGTGAGCCTGGGGTTTGTGAAGGTAAACATTCTTCTAGCCGTCATCACCATTGGACTGGTCACTTTTTTGAATTCCATAGCAGGCGCAAGGGTAGGTGAACGCTCCATCCATATCTCTCCCAGGTGGGCCGAGATCATTGGCGGACTGGTACTGATAGGTATAGGGGCTAAGATAGTCCTTGAACATTTGTCAATAATCTGAATAAGTTTAATTTTGCCCCTGAGATGTCGATCATAAGAATTACCAAGGAATTCCGCTTCGAGGCAGCCCATGCCCTCAAAGGATATGATGGTCCATGCAGGAATGTTCATGGCCATTCATACGAACTCGCTGTTACCGTTACCGGTAGGCCCGTAAATGATAAAGCATCTTCGAAGTACGGGATGGTCATGGATTTCGGTGACCTTAAATGCATGATCAAATCGGAGATCATTGACCATTTTGACCATGCTCTTATACTCGACAGTTCAATGAAAGATGAGGGTTCGATTCCCCGGGGAGAGCCATTTACAAATGTGGTTTATGTGGATTACCAGCCCACGAGTGAAAATATCCTGATAGATTTTGCAGGCCGCATAAAAGGGATATTGCCCGATGGCATTGCACTGCACCACCTTGTGTTGAGGGAAACTTCTTCATCCTATGCGGAATGGCATGCCTCGGACCAGGAATCATAAACACTACCCTCTTGAAAATCTGAAACCGGCATAAGCCGGGCTATTTGTGTACCAGGCGGATATCAACCGTGGGGTCCTCACCATCTATCCTGATGAGATTGACTTCGGAGGTCACTGAATCCTGGTCGTAGAATGAGGGCATGAAATTCCTTGTGATGTCAGTCCCTGACAATGGATTGATCCGGATCATGTAGTTCCCGTGAACCAGGCCGCTGAACTGGTAGAAACCATTGGCGTCGACAGTCACAGACTGTATCAGTTTGACAGTATCCCAGGGTTTTACCTTGTCATAAACTTTAAACAGGAAGGCAGTTCCCCTGCAAATCCTCGATTCGCCGGCATAAGCATGGCCCCGTATGCTGTGCTTGTTCGAATAAGAAGCCCAGATAATGATGAGCAGCAGGACCGTTGCAGCGGTTGCAAGCAGGGGATAAAGCTTGCCTGAATTCCCGAAGCCGGCCAGCCTGTTTTTTAAAGCAGCCATCCTCCTTTCCTTCACTGCCTCCGGCTGTATCCCCTTCCTGATTTTTTCCCAGGCCTGTTCGGGAGGAGGTGTCTCAAATCCTGAGAAAGCGTTCCTGTAACGTTCTTCTATGGGATCAGTTTCCTGCATTTCTTCCTTATAATATTCTGGTTAATATTTTCTTCATACTGTTTTTGGCCCTGAACAGCTGCGTCTTTGAGGTGTTCTCCGAAATTCCCAGCATTTCTGAGATCTCCCTGTGATTATACCCTTCCATGACATACAGGTTGAACACTGTACGATAACCCGTGGGAAGTCCCTGGAGTATCCTCAGCAGTTCATTATATGATAGCTTAGACAGTGCTTCTTCCGGAATGGTTGCATCGGGCATATCATTTTTTAAAATTATCTCGTTCTGGAATTTTAACTGAGGAGTATAATAACTCAATGCCGTATTGATAATTACGCGGCGGATCCAGGGGTCGAAATTCTCAACAGACCTCAATGTTGAAAGGCTCCTGAACACTCTTATAAATCCTTCCTGGAGGATATCCTCAGCCTCAATCCTGTTGTTTGAATACCTGAGGCAGATTCCGAACATGCGAGGTGAATAAGCCTTATAAAGGGCTTCCTGGCCCCGGGGCTCGTTACGCAAACATTGCTCAAATACCTCGGCCGGTATGCTCATATGAGAAGGCTGGGACAGATAAAGGATTCACGAAGGTAAAAAAATATGTGCAAAAAAAAAGAGGTCGTTCATTTCTGACGACCTCTTTGGTTGATTGAGTTGAGTTGATTGTGTAGTTTAACGAGTTTCACCGAGTACTGTTAATTTTTTTATTACAGGTTTACCGCCCTGCGACTCGACCTTCAGAAAATAGGGCCCTGCCCGCAGTGACGAAATATCGAGTTCCACTGTATTTGCACCTGCATCAATCTTCACCACGTCCTGGAACACAGCCTGTCCAAGTGTGTTGAAAAGCTTAAGGGTCAATGTCTTATCCTGAAGGCTGTTTACCCTGAAACTGACTTTCTGTGAGGAGGCTGGGTTTGGATACAGATCGCCTATATAGCTGATATTTGCTCCCGGATCACCTATCCCGTAAATGATCTGCCCCCCGCTGAGCGTGAAAGGAAGCGTAACACTGGGTTTGCTGTTGTCGATGGTTGTCTGGGCCTGGGTGGACACAATGCCTGTTTTTTCGGGTTTGACGATGTATGTTCCGTATGCAATGTTGTCAAATTTAAAACTTCCGGAAGTGTCAGTTATTGTGTAGGCAAGCGGATTATTATTCTGATCGAAAAGCATGACCAGTACTTCAGGTATTCCTGCCCCGCTTCCGCCGAATTTAACTCCCCCCTGGCTGATCTCCCCATGGATACTTCCGCTACCCGTGGCCGGCGGAACACATTCAACCAAATGAATGGTATAAGGATTCTGTGCAGCCCCGAGTGTGATCAAGTTCGCATCCTGCCAGGTAAGGGATGATTCATAATACGTTGGCATGAAATGGCCGTATCTTGTTGAGGCAGGCAGAAGCCTGGCTTCGAGATAGTAGTTTCCCGCACTTACGCCGCCGAAATGATAACTTCCCAGTGAATCCCCGAATTCCTTGCCCTGTATTATGGTCATCACATTGTTTGAATCCACCCTGATCAGGTCTATCCAGCCGTGATCTGCCGGATGCACTCCCATATAAACATAACCGTTGAGGTCGCAGGTTGAATGTGCGTATACCTGTTTTGTCCTGTTCCATTGGCAGTTCACCGAATCGATTGTCACCAGGGTCACATTATAGGCTCCCTGGGCGGGATAAGTAAAGGTGACGTCTTTACCAGTAAGTACTGTACCGGCAGGGTCTCCCATCTGCCAGGTATAAGTTGTAGGATAGGTACTGTTGGTGGTGCCGTGAAAGGTAAGTGTGAGCAGGGCGGAAGTGTATGTGAAATTGTTCTCACAGTTGGCCGGGGGAACCACGCCGGCGTGAACACTGTCGCAGGCAGTGCTTGTGCACCCTGTAGAGGTTGCAATGGTAAGGCAAACCGTATAAATCCCGTAATTTGCATATACATGATCGGGATTTTCAACTGAAGAAGTCATTCCGTTCCCGAAGTCCCATGACCAGCTTGTGACCAGGCTGTGAGGAGTGCTCGTATCGGTGAAATGAATTTCTGTTGCATGCAGGGAATCAGTATGATAGGTGAATGCCGACTGACAGTGTACAGGGTTACAGATCACGAAATTCACCGTCGCAGGGGAATCGGTGCTCAGAAAAGAATGGATTACCCAGTCGTTGTGACAATCCTTTGTATACACGTAGAAAGTCACGGCTGTTGCAGTCGGCACATTATTGATGGTACAATCATAATGACCGGCGGCACTGGTCAGCCTGGTAGTATCAAATACAAACCCTGCAACGGAATCATCACTAAAGATTATAACTTCATGGTTGGTTACCGGGGCACCACCGGTGGAATCAAATGTGACTGTTCCGCTAAGGTAAACCGTCATGGTCTGGGCCTGGAGGAGGGCTGCAAGTCCCAGAAATACTACGAAAGATAAAAGTTTTCTCATATTCTGGTTATTTGGACTTATTAACGTGATATCCCTGGATAAAAACTATAAACTGGCTGCGTTCAGCTTAGGGTTTTAATATTTTATAATCTTTCGGATAAAAATATTCCCGCCTGAGGATGTTCTGAGGACAAAGAGGTATATCCCGGGTGATAAAGGCGAAAGATCCGTCTTCAGGGTATAGTTTCCATTGGTAAAATAGGAAGTGGTTTCGAGCAGAGGAACAGACTGTATTGAAAGCACTGAACATACAAGTTCCACAGGTTTATTTACTGTGACAGGTATGCTGATGGTCCCTGCCGAGGGGTTTGGGAAAGGCAGTCCGGCAACGACCTCAGCCTTTTCAGTAATTTCTTTGATACCAACAATATTGTGGTCGTAAATGTCGAGCAGGAGAGTGTCAATGACGGGAGTGTTTGAATTGATGGTAACCTGGGTGTATTTTGAGAACCTCCCCGTTGATTCGACAAATAAAAAGTACTTACCGAATGGCAGGTAAGGGAAACTGAAATTTCCTGAAGCGTCGCTCAGGTTATAAGTTATGATGTGTTTCAGTGAATCAAGCAGCAGCACTTCGCTGAGATCAAGGTTGAACGTGCCGGTCGATTGGGTATGATGCTCAACTTTCCCCGAAATAATCCCGATTCCTTTTACACTGTCATTGGCCTTGTTGAGATATATATCGAAATTGAAAATGCTTGAATCTGCAACCCTTAGCAGCTGAGATTGTTGCCAGTAAGCGTACTGGCTGAAATACATGGGGATATACTTCCCGGCGTTGACGGAGCCTGGTGTCAGTAAAACCTTCACAAAATATTCGCCTGTAAGCAGGTAAGGGAAAGAGAAATAACCAAGGTAAGTGAACCTTGAAGTGTCGAAAGCAATTACATAGTGGTTTTGAAACTTATACAGGTAAGCAATGCCTGTATCGCCCGTGCTCACCGGGTTGTTGATTGGATGGTCCCCTGCAAAAACATGTCCGCCTATACTGTAATAGACAGGGGTGTAAATGTATTTGCATACCGAATCTGAACAAGGAGTTTTTAGATGGTTCCTCGTTATGGTGAGACAGACCTTATAATGGCCCGTCTTAGCATAGGTGTGCAAAGGGTTGCGGATTGAAGAACTTTGCCCGTCCCCGAAATCCCATGACCAGTGGTCGGGGGTCCCTTGCGAAAGATCTATAAAGTGGTAAGTGCAGGGTGAGACTGAAGAAGAATCAAGCCCGGTGATAAAATCGGCGATGCATAAAGGGCTGTAAGTCTCGCAAATGAAGAAGTTAACGACAATACTATATGATTCAATGGCCTGTGACTGAAGGTGGAGAACATTATGACAATCGTAAGTACTTACTGAAAGGGTATCGCCAAGGCTTGTAAGTTCACGGATGGTATCGGTATAATACCCGCTGGTATCGGTATAAACGGTAGAATTGTAACCGATATAAGGAACGTTAACAATTACACTGTGATTTTTAACCGGGTTTCCCGTGGAATCATTCAGTATCCTTCCTGTGACTATGATTGAAATGGAATTTAAGCGGGTTGACAGAAACGGGTTGCCACTGGCCGGCTGTGATAAAGCCGCTGAAAGAAGTATGAGAACAAGCAGTAAAGAGTAAAATGGTTTTACCTTCATTTCTTATTGCTTTTTCTTCCGAACATATATTGTATCCCCAGGTCAATACCGAAAGCCTGTGTGTTGCGGTTCCCGCCTTCGGACGATTGAGTTGGCGAAGTAATGAAATACTTATAATATGGGTTGACGACCAGCCCCCAATTCCTTGTAAACTGGTATTCAAGCGACAACCGTACCCACAACTGCCAGTTGGTTGGCTGGTGGGTGGGCGAATAATCCTGCAGGGATATCAGCCTGCCATTCGGGATGTCGATCACCGGCTGGGCTTTCTTTTCGCTGATCAGGAAGGAAACTGCCGGGCCTGCTTCAATACCCAGGGAGAAATTCCTGGTTTCAAACACATTATAGCCGAGCAGCAAGGGGATCTGAAGGTAAGTGTAACGGTTCCTTGTACGGTCATCGGCCATATGCGTCACACTGTCGTAGATTGCATGATTTTTAGTAATATAAATGAACTGGCCCTGGTTGACAGGATCGGGATAATACCCTATCACTTCCTTGTAAAAGCTTACACTGTCGTTGCTCCTGTACTGAACCTTGTAATTTCCTTCATCGTAGGTATATCCCAGCCCGAATCCTGTACGCACCGAGAACCTTGAAAAATGATAGGCGATACCGGCATTGGCCCAGTAATTGAATTCCTGGGTCGATGTCCCGTTCGAACTGTACAGGGCCATTTCCGGAGCTATCCCGAGACTGGCTGAGAAGAATGAAGGAACATGGGCTTTTTCACGGACATACTTAAAGACTTCACCTGAACGTATAAAGGTTAATGTATCAGGGGAGTTTTGGAGATCGAAGCATGAGAATTCAAGGGCATCCATAAGCTGAATGCTTTTATAAGATGCTGTATTTGCATTTGTTGCAAGAGTATTCACTTCCTTGCCTGCTGCCGGGGCGATAGCCGGGACAGCAAGAGGGTTTACAGCAGGTGTTGAGGCAGCCACAGGGGCTTTTTCAATTTTTGCGTTCGATGCGATCAGTGCTTCAGGTTTCTGACTGTGTTTGGAAGGGGTGAATGCAGGTTGGGTCTGGATAACAGCAGGGGCTGGGCGGGTGTTGATATTCCCATTGGCAGCGACAGGCTTAACCGAAGGTTCAGTATTATTTTTTACCACTGTGGAAGGCCCGGTTACCTGAACCGGAGTTTTCGGAAGGATTTCAGAGTTGCTTTTACTTCCCGGCTGAACAGCCCAGTAAGTCAGAGCGGCAACCAGAACGATTGCGGCGGTAACTGAAACCATGGTTATCCCGGGTACATTGATAAAGTTAAAACGGCTAAGTTCCCTGATCAGCAACTTCCAGTTCAGGGCTTTCCATACCTTGGGCGAAGGAGATAATTCCTGCTTCCCTAAGATGTCCCTGAACAGGTCGTCGATATTCTTTCCTGATCCGGAATTATTATTTGTGGGTTGACTCATACTAATTAATAGTTCTTTTTCTGTTTTGATTCTTCAATTTTATTCTTAAGCCATCTCCTGGCTTTGAACAACTGTGTTTTTGACGTGTTTTCGGAGATCCCCAACAATTCGGCGATCTCCTTGTGTCCGTAATCTTCAAATACATGCAGGTTGAAAACTGTTCGGTAGCCTTCGGGCAATTCCTGTATCAGTTTTAACAACAATGCAGGGTTATATTCATCAGGGAATTCTATGGTATCATTCAAATCCATGATCTCAGTTTCCCTGATCTCGTCAATTTTTTCATGCCTTGCAATTTTATTCCGTTTATTAATGTAATTGATTGCATGATTGACAATAACCCGTTTAATCCAGCCGGCCAGTGAACCTTCGCCCCTGAAGGAGTGAATGTTTTGAAAGACCTTGATGAAAGCCTCCTGTAAAATGTCTTCGGCTTCATCACGGTCGTGGCAGTATCGGATACAAACGCCAAGCATTGTAGGGGCAAATGTGTCAAACAACATTCTTTGCGCCTGTCGCTTACCCGCGATACAGTCCTTCACTATTTGTTCATCGATGACCATTAACAGGACTAGTTGAAAGACAATCTTTAATATTTATGGTTGCCTGAAGTATCACAATCGTAACATGAAATCATTCAAGGGTCTCTCTGAATTTATCGAAATTCTTCTCAAAAAAGTCCCGCCCTTTGTTGCTCATGATACCATAAAGATGATAGACGAATATCTCGTGAAAGATTTCGAAAGAATTCAGTTCATCTGCCGAAAACAGGTCATTTTCAACCAGGTTCTCAATCCTTAAAAGGTGTAAACGGGTAATAACCTCTGTATTCAGGTCATCCCTGTAAAGACTTTCTTCCTTCCCCCTGACCATGTTCATGAGCACGTTGTTGAACATATCTTTACGCCTGATCTCCCTGATCTTCATGTAAAGATCGGGATAATATTTCCTGATGTCATAGTCCATTGAAGGATTATGATCCTGTATCATCCTCTTGATGTGCTTGTATATCACGAACAATTCCTCGATGGCATTGAGGTTCCTCCTGAGGATATCGTCAAATTCCCTGAAATGTGAATCGTGCTCCGATCTAAGAACCTGGCTTACAAGATCTTTCTTGTCTTCAAAATATTCGTACAGGGTTTTTTTAGAAATGCCGAGATGGCTGGCAACATCATCCATCGTTACGCTTTTAATACCATAACGGTGATACAGCTTGCCTACCTGTTTCAGTATGCCCTGCACTTTGTCATTCATTATACAAATGTACAAATTAAAAGACGGGAAACTTTTTTTGGGTAAAAAGTTTCAACTTCCCGACCTCATCAATGAGTGTATATGTTTGAGGCATTACAGTAGCCAGAATTATTGACATACCAGTCGGAATATGATACCCCGTTGCTTAAAGCCCAGGTGGCCAGGTAGAGGTAGGCGGTGGTGACATCGGCCGATTCCTTCGGGTAATTGAAGTTCTGGTAAATATTGATGGCCCAGGGAAGATTGTTAGATGTCTTGTAGTACCTCCCTTGAGCGGGAATGCTCGAATCATTTCCCGTGCCGAACCAGGAAAGGGAAGCAAGTGCGGTAGGAGCATGGTCGGGGAGGTGAACTTCCTTACCCCTGTTGAGATTGAGTATGATGAACGGGTTGAAGTTCCCTATATCCAGATCCGACATCGTATAGGTATTCTGTGTAAATAGCATGGTGATCCTGATAGTATCAGGAGTAAAATAAGGTGCGCCGATGACGGTGTTGATCATTCCGGCCGGGTTGTTCAATGCCCTGAAATCATTGTCGGTAACGATCACCGTGGGTTTATTCTGGCCTGCTTCCAGACCGTTCGTGGTAAGGGTTATATAACTGTTGAACAGTGAAGAGCCGCTGACGGTGATGGACGTGGAAGGAATATTTGAATTTGAATACTGAAAACCGAAACCGCTGGGGAAAGATGCACCTGCGGCAAGCAGTATGAAGGTTGCATCACACTCGACAATCTTGTTCTGAGCATTGGTGATCGTGTTGAATCTGTAACTAACCACCAGGTCGTTGAAATCATAATCCCCCTGGTTTGGCCACAGGTCCTCAAATGCCAGGCAGCCATAGCTTGAGGCAGGAAAGAAATTATTGTACGCCCGGGTCGGGTCATTGGGATAATCATCATAACTGTTCGGAACTCCATCCCCGTCACTGTCGCTACTGAGGGCATAGCTCACGTCGGTATTGTACAATGCCCCGGTGATGGTTCCATTGTAATGGCTGGGGCTTGCATCGGTTGCTGTTGTACCGCTGCCTTCGTTAAAGTGCCACAGGCCTTTTATACCTGTTTCGGCCCCTGTCCAGGGAACCGACATGGAAGCTGTTACCTGCTGGGCCGTGAGCCCTATATTCCAGATGCTTACTTCATCGATAAGTCCCTTGAAAAACTTCTGGGCCCCGGCATCGGATCCTATGGAAATGTTCCTGCCGTTATTGACAAGTGCAGAACCGACAGCGGCGGAGTTCTTCAGGACCCCGTTAACATAAAGATAGATTGTGCTTCCATCATACACTCCGGCCAGGTGATACCAGGTATTAAGGGTTGGCTGACCCGCGCCCCAGTTAATCAGCGCTGAAGTGTAATTACCAAGGTAAATGCTGGCCTGGAATCCTTTGTACAGGTCCTGCCCGAGTCCGCCTCCATCCCAGTCGCCTTTCTCAACTATCTTTGCCGTTTGCTGGGCAGTGGGTTTTACCCAGGCTTCAAAAGAACATTTATTTGGAAAGGAAAGTCCGGTGGTATTAGGCATATTGATCCAGTCGGTGGTCCCGTTGAAACTCATGGAATAATTTACCGAAATGGTTTTTGAGGAAGGAAAAGTATACTCTGTCAAAGGCCTGTTCAAAGGCACCAGTATTGAATTCAGCATGATGTTTTTTTCATAGGCAGGTATCGCCACCGAAACGTCATAACCTGAATTAGCGTTTTCAATAAATGCTTTCAGGTAAAGTTTACTTTCATCCCCGGAAGATATCCTCAGTACACCGGCAGGTACATTATAAAGCCTGAATTCAATATTATCGGCTGTGTTCCAGGTAAATGAACTGCTTACCTTAAGTGATCTCATCCCGGACGGAGTATTATCCTCAGACTTTTTCTTGCAGGAACTGGCTAACAGCAGACAGGCCATAGACAAACAGACGAGATTTTTCATGGAATCCTTGTATATGTTGCAAAAGTAAGCATAAGTGGAGGCTGGGGCAAGCTATAATACGCAAGTGTACGCATTTTTACATAATCTGTATATTTGGGTTTTTTAGCCGATCCTTCTGAAACCGGAAACGATTTCTCTGCAGAAAGTTTTTGTGTGGAGGAAATTTGATATCTTTGCTCTTTCAAAAAACGTCCTGACTTTTACACCATATAAAATTAATTATTACAAAATGAAGAAGATACTTTTGATCAGCGGCATGATCATTTTCCTGGTGTCCTGCGGTGGCAATTCGGGAAACAAACAGGCCAGGCTTGATGACCTCAAAAAACAGAGAGATCAACTTACTGCCGAGATAACCAAACTCGAAAATGAACTCAACCCCCAGGGAGTCAAGGCTGCGACTGTAGTAAAGATCCTGGATATAGTAAAACGGCAGTTTGAACACTATATAGAAGTTCAGGGCCGGATAGACGGGAATGAAAATATCGGGGTTGTTCCCCGTAACCAGGGTGGCGTGGTCACCAAAATCTATGTGACCCAGGGCGATCATGTAACCGCCGGGCAGGTGCTGGCCGATATGGACAATGAGGTCCTGAAGCAAACAATGAAAGAATTACAGACCTCGCTCGATTATGCCACCGATATGTACAACCGCCAGAAAAACCTCTGGGACCAGAAGATCGGGTCGGAAGCCCAGTATCTCACTGCAAAGAACACCAAGGAATCACTTGAGGGGAAAATCAACACCCTGAAAGATCAGCTGGACATGTCAAGGATAGTTTCACCTATCGACGGTACTGTTGAGGACATTCCCATAAAAGTAGGGCAGATGGCATCACCCGCTTCGCCCCAACCCTGTTTCAGGATCGTTAATTTTTCAAGGGCCAAAGCGGTTGCCGACATCAGCGAAGCCTACTCCAACAAAATCAAGACAGGGGATCCTGTCAAAGTTTACCTTCCGGACCTGAATACTGAACTTGACGCAACGGTAAGTTTTTCAAGTAAATATATCAATCCGACCAACCGCACTTTCACTGTGGAGGCGATGCTGCCTGCATCATCCGGGCTGACTTTCAGAGCCAATATGATCGCTGTTGTCAGGATCAAGGATTATGATAATAAGAACAGCCTTGCCATTCCTCAGAATTACATACAAACGGCCAGGGATGAAGGGCATTTTGTTTTTGTTGCCGAGGTAAAAGACGGGAAGACCTGTGCAAGGAAACGCCTCGTCACTCCTTTTATCACCTATAACGGACTCACTGAAGTTCTGGATGGCCTTAAGGAAGGGGATAAAGTAATCACTACCGGCTACAAGGACCTTTATGATGGCCAGTTGATTTCCTTCTAAAGACCTGATGTACTATGAAAAAACCGGAAAAACTCAAAGAATTTTTTGCAACCAGCTGGGCTATAGATAATAAGTCAAGCATTTATGTGCTTACTATAATCATTACCATGCTGGGGATACTCTCTTATATCAATATCCCAAAGGAGCAGTTTCCCGAGATTGTCATCCCGACTATTATCGTGAATACCGTTTACCCCGGAACTTCTCCCGAAGACATGGAGAACCTGGTGACCAGGCCCATAGAGAAGGAATGCAAATCGATACAGAACGTAAAAAAGATCACTAGTAATTCGATTCAGGACTTTTCTTCGATCGTTGTGGAATTCACCACCAATATCCCGGTTCCCGAAGCAAAGCAGAGGGTGAGGGATGCCGTTGACAAGGCAAAAACAAAACTCCCTAATAACCTGCCGAATGATCCTGATATTGCCGAGGTCGACATTTCGGAAATCCCGATCATGAACATCAACCTCTCGGGGGATTATGACCTGCAGAGGCTGAAAAAATATGCCAAAGACGCCCAGGATAAGATCGAGACACTACCCGAGATCACACGTGTGGATATCGTAGGCGCACTGGACCGCGAAATCCAGATAAATGTTGATATGTACAAGATGCAGGCTGCTTCTGTTTCGTTCAGGGATATCCAGAATGCAATTGCAGCTGAAAATGTCACTGTCTCAGCAGGTACCATTACGAATTACGGATTAAAGAGAACCCTCAGGGTTACCGGTCAGTTCAAGTCTCCCGAGGAGATCAACGACATCATCCTTAAATCGTCCAGCGGAGCTACAGTATATATCAAGGACATTGCGGAAGTCAAGGACTCTTACAAGGAACAGGAAAGCTTTGCCCGTTTCGAAGGCAAGAACGTGATCACCCTCAATGTGATTAAAAAGAGCGGGGCCAACCTCCTGAACGCTTCCGACAAGATCAAGGACATTATAAAGGAGATGCGGAAAACTTCCTATCCTCCTGATCTGAAAGTTGAACTTACGGGTGAGCAGTCGAGATTCACCAGGAGCACCCTCGAAGAGCTAAACAACACCATCATTATCGGGTTTCTGCTGGTCACCGTGGTGCTGATGTTCTTCATGGGTCTGAATAATGCTTTTTTCGTGGCTTTGTCGGTCCCTCTTTCGATGTTCGTGGCTTACCTCATAATGCCCCAGCTTGGATTTACCATGAACATGATCGTCATGTTCGGGTTCATCTTTGCCCTGGGTATTATCGTTGATGATGCAATCGTGGTAATCGAGAATACGCATAGGGTCCATCGCTACATACCAGATATTAAATCAGCTGCGAAGTATGCCGCCGGGGAAGTGTTCCTTCCCATCCTTTCGGGTACATTAACGACCCTTGCGCCGTTTTTCCCGCTGGTATTCTGGCCGGGTATTGTCGGAAAATTCATGCACTACCTCCCGGTAACGCTGATACTTACGCTCTTTGCCTCACTTTTCGTGGCTTATATTATCAACCCCGTGTTTGCTGTCACTTTCATGAAGCATGAGTACGATGGGAAGGAATATAAGCTTAGAAAGAAGCCCTTTATGGTCAGCAGCATCATTCTTGCCGCTTTTGCGGTCCTGTTTTATGCCGCAAGGGTATTCACTATGGGGAACCTGCTGATGTTTGCCCTTATCCTCAACGTGGTATACAGGCTTTGGCTGAAAAATGCCATTATCAAGTTCCAGAGTGTCTTATGGCCTACCGTCCTCAATTTCTATGAAAGGCAGCTGCGCTTCTTCCTTAAGGGAAATAACCCGTATTATCTTTTTGGAAGCGTTATCGCTCTCTTTGTCTTTACCATGGTACTTTTCGGAGCATTCAAACCCCAGGTTTTGTTCTTCCCTAACAACAATCCCGCAACCATTTTCATTTATTTAAAAATGCCGGTGGGGACCGATCAGAAGGTAACCGATTCGGTGACCAGGATTGTTGAAAACAGGGTGACCACCATACTTGGCAAGGACAACCCGGTGGTTGAATCCATCATTGCAAATGTAGGCCTGGGTGCCGGCGAAAGTTTCTTTGACCGTTCGGTCTCTCCCGAGAGGGGCAAGGTCACGGTGAATTTCGTTGAAAGCAAGGACCGGCATGGGATACAGACCCTTGATTATATGGACAAGATCAGGGCCAATGTTCAAAACATCCCCGGGGTCACGCTTTCGGTTGAAAAGAATAAAATGGGACCTCCAACCGGCAAACCAATAAACATCGAGATCACGAGTGAGAACATAGAGGATCTTATCATTACCTCCAAGGAATTTCTCAGTTACCTTGATTCATTACAGATCCCCGGCATCGATAAACTGAGGTCCGATTTCGACGAAAGCAAACCCGAGATCGTGATGGATGTTGACCGGATCAGGGCCAACCGTGAAGGTCTCAGCGTGGGGCAGATCGGGATGGAACTGAGGACTGCCATTTATGGTTACGAGGCCTCCAAGTACAAGGAAGATGAAGATGAGTATCCCATACAGGTTAGGTATTCCGAAACCCAGCGGAAGAATGTCAATAACCTCATCAATGCCAGGATCACATACCGTGACATGACTTCGGGGCTTTTACGGCAGATCCCTATTTCGGCTGTTGTACAGGTAAATTACCGGGACACTTACGGAGGGATCAAGCGCAAGAACCTCAAACGGGTTATCACCCTTTCGTCGGATGTGACTTCGGGACATACAGCCAATGAGGTCATCGCCAATATTGGGGCTGCTCTGAAGACTTATAATCTTCCCAAAGGAGTGGAGGTTAACTTCACCGGTGAACGGGAAGACCAGGCCGAAACGATGGCCTTCCTTGTCAATGCCATGATCATTGCTCTCGGGTTGATCTTCTTTATCCTGATCACACAGTTCGGAAGCCTTAGCAAGAGCCTTATTATTTTAAGCGAAGTAATCTTCAGTATTATCGGGGTGTTTATCGGGATGGTCATTTTTCATATGCCATTCGTCATCACCATGACCGGTATTGGGATTGTAGCCCTGGGAGGTATAGTGGTGAGGAACGGGATCCTGATCGTGGAATTTGCGGATGTATTAAAAGCCCGGGGGAATTCCTACCGTGAAGCTATTGTTGGCGCCGGGAAGACCAGGATCACACCAGTTGTTTTGACTGCAACCGCTACCATGCTGGGCCTGGTTCCCCTTGCTGTTGGCTTCAACATCAATTTCGTTACCTTGTTTTCTCAGTTGAATCCTCATATCTGGGTCGGGGGTGATAACGTCTCGTTCTGGGGGCCGCTTTCATGGACCATTATTTTTGGATTGAGTTTTGCCACTTTTCTCACACTGGTCTTCGTGCCGGCATTGCTTCTGATTGATGCACAGGCCAGCGTAGGATACAAACGCAGGAAAGATCTGAAGCGAATGAAGAAGCTTGCAGCGGGAAAGGAATGAGTAAGAAGTCTGCAGTCAGCAGTCTGCAGTCGGCAAGAAAAAAGTCAGCAGTCTGCAGTCGGCAAATTGCAATAGATTCTTTGCAGACTGCCGACTGCTGACTGCAGACTTTTTAAAATTGTTCCAGGAGCTTGTTCAGCCTTGTCTTCTGGCTAAGAACGCCGAATATCGACTGCATGTAGTTATTGTTTGCACTTAGGAATTGTGAGTACCTTTGGTTCAGGTCGGTGCTCGAAGCAAGGCCCTGGCGGTATTTCGTCATGGTTTTGGTGTAGATCTTGAGCGCTATCTCAAATCCCTTTTTCTGGTTCTGGTAAATTGCGTAGGCATTGCTGAAATCCTTCTTTGCAGTCTCAACCTGGAGTTCAAGACCTACCCTTGTTTTCTCATCCATGACCTTTGTTTTTTCAACATTCAGGCGTGCCTGGTCAACTGCATATTTCCTGCTACCACTGCTCCAGATAGGGACTTGCAACTGCAGGCCCCAGTTGGTCGTTTTGTACCAGGGATACTGGTCACTGAAAAAGGCCCAGGAATTCATGGAGGCATTGGCGGAGATACCAAAAAAGCCTGCGAGTGTGGGGTGGTACGCGGTCTTTGAGAGCTTATACTGCATCAAAGTCAGGTAATCAGACTTTTGCAAGAGGGTAAAGTCAATGTTCCTTTTATAATCAAAAGGCTGGTTGATCAGCGCATCCCGGTCTACCTGGGCCAGGAAGTACTCAAGGTTGTTTGTAAGTATCATATCCTGGTTGTCCTTAAGACCGACCACAAACTTCAGGTTGGCATAGGCAACATTACGGCTGCTTTTGGTATCGGTAAGCTGGGCTTCAAGGTTTGAGCGGTTAAGATCAGCCTGGTCCACGTCGATATCTTCAATAAGGCCCTGCTCCTGGGCTTTCCTCGCTTCGATAACAAGCCTGTTCACAACCACGTATGTTGAATCCAGGATCTTGATGGCTTCATCCGCAACGAGCAGCATATAATATGCATTGGCCACCTGATCCCTCACGTCAACCTTGTCTTTTAAGTTCTTCTGCTTGGCGGTTTCCAGATAAGCCTTTGCTGTCTGTAATCCGACCAGGTACTGGCCGCTGTAAATAAGCTGGTTCAGCTGAAGAGCCCCCTGTACGTTGTATTCCACATATAATGACATGGGAACATAATCAGGACCATCCTTAAAAAAAGTTGGAGCCATCTGTTTCAGGAAATTCGGAATGACCATTGTGGGTACACTGAGGTAATCCATGTATGAAGCACTTCCATTGATCTGAGGAAGACCAATAGCTGTATTCTGCTTGACCATTTTCCTGGCAATCGTGACATCAGTTGCCGAATTCTTCAGGTCATAATTGTTTTCATAGGCATAGTCCTGCGCCTGCTGAAGGGTGAATTCCAGGGGTTTTTGTTTTACCTCGGGCTGCGCAATCAGGCAGGCAGAATTACAAGTGAGTATTATAATCAATATACTCCAAAACAGCTTTTTTGAGTAATACATTGTTTAATCGAATTTTTTAAAGTTCAGATTTGTTCGTTTTGCTTCATAATAGGCGAGCCCTGTTTCAGTAGCGATACCCCGTATGAAGTTATCTATCATGACGTCGTAAAGAGTACGGAAAGAAAATTTCTCAGCCGGAAAAAATTCAGGATTATGGAGATCCATCAGCCTGCGGATATACAGACGAGCTATCAGTTCCACACTCAAATCGGTACGGTATATACCCTGGCTGATCCCTTTCGTAAGGTTGATCTGTATCTTCTTGAAAATAAATTCAATCCTTTCATCCACATGATGATGATAGATCTCGGGATAGTACTTTTTCAGGTCGAATGTCATCGAAGGGCTTATGTCCCTGAAATTTTCACCGATCTCCTTGCTTACGGTAAGAAGAATATCAATTGCATTTACCCCTTCAAAATTATACTGTTCAAAAATAACCTCGAAATTCTGGCGCTCCAGCTCAAGGAGTTTTGCCACCAGTTCATGCTTGCTGCTGACAAACTCGTAAAGCTTCTTTTTTGAGATCCCCAGCTCCCTGCAGATATCATCAATGGAAACAGAGCGGACCCCGTATTTAAAAAACAGTTCCCTTACTTTTTCCAATATGTCTTTCAAGGTGTTATCCATTGAGATGCAGTAAAATTTGCCGGGTTTGAATGAGATTGCAAAGATAGAAATTCCGACGCTAAGAAACAAAACACTTACAAAAAGTTTCTTGTTCTAAGGAAAGCCGTGATGGTAAATATAAAGACCTAAGGTTGGAAATATTTATTCAACAATTACCTTTTTATCGTCCACCAGGTTCTTGTTATATGAGAGTTTGAAGAAATACATTCCCTTCGCCCACGCTGAAACATCTATTTCCAACTGGGTTTGATCTTTGGGAATTTCTTTCTGAAATACCTGATTTCCATTCAAATCATGAGCATAGAGGGTTGTAAATTTCCACTGGTGGTAAATAGTTTCTGATTTAATGGGTGGAGTATTATCTGAGATCAAAAGATATTTCGGAAGAATTATTGTCAGCTTGCCCGTAGTTGGGTTTGGAAAGATTTTCATCTGATGGGTCTCAGGGTTAGTCAGAGGTTCTTCTACGTTCACAACCAATTGACAATTAGGGTCAATTGTATCGGAAACAATTGAGTGTGGACAAAGACTATCGTAGGTATATTGGTGGGTATAGATTGAATCCCATTGAAGGTTGGAGTTTACCTTAAACGCAACAATATGACACGAGGTGGGGCAATCGGTTGCAATACAAACAAATTTATCATCAAAGGTTTTGGCAGTACTTGCAATCCCGCTTGAGGTTGTATCAAGAATATTGCTTTGTAATAAGTTCCCCACTGTATCGGTTTTGAAAAATGCATCTACCGCATAATGGGAATTCGTAGCCCAACCAGCACCTAAAATCCACGTATTTTCATCCATCCAATTTGCTGTACATATTGCTCCCCCATTCATATTCGTCATTATGTCTTTATTATAAGAAGACGCACCATTAGATAGTACTTTGATCATACAAGGATCAACGTAATCTGTCCCATTAGCATCATGCCACCCGAATGAATAATAATTCACTTTACTATTATGCAATGAGGTACTTGGATATCCATAATAATAGGAATTTCCCCCATAAATATTACTCCATAGCTTATTTCCAGCAGGGTCCGTTTTAATCAGGTAAAATCGTTCCCATCCCCCTCCCTGACCTGGATTGGGATAGTAACATTTAACCGTTATCAGATATCCTGAACTATCAGGTAAAATATCTTTCCCATCATCTTCGAATGCAGCACTGTCAGGCAAATACGCTTGATGCCATAAAAGGTTACCCTGAGAGTCAAATTTAAAGAGGTTGGTTCTGAGATTTTCATTCGGTTCATTAAATTCTCCGAGCAAAATATATCCATTATCAACTGTAGCTTTAACTCTCCATCCTAAATCATCAGGGATTGTTGGGGTGTAAACATCAGTACACCAATCCAGTTCGCCACAGGCATTTAATTTTAGGATGAAGGCATCTTGCTGATTACCGTATTTTGTTGTGGTGCCACCAATTACTAATCCGTTATCATTGGTTAACTCGACATTGTTTACAAACATATTATACTGGTTATTCCCAATGTGTTTATTCCACAGGATGTTACCATTGATATCAGTCTTAATAACCAGACCATATCCTGCATTAATTAATTTTGTGCCAAGAATAATAAAACCTTTATCATAATCTTCTATAACCCAGTTAGCAGTGTAACCAGTACCATATGTTCTTACCCATTGTTGGGCAAAACAAAAAAAAGAAAGAAAACAAAGGAAAAATGTAAATACGTGTTTCATAAAGAAAAAAATGAGTTCCCCTGTTAATTTAGGGGAACTCAAAGTTACTCAATTTATCTTACAACAATAAATCGCTGGTTTTCAATTACTTTTCCTGAGAGTTTGAGCGTGCAAAGGTATGTTCCAACTGATAGTGTTGATGTATTGATCAGAACCTGATCCTGCTGTTTAGTGATCACTTCTTTAATTAACCTCTGTCCCTGAAAGGACATAACGGAAATCTCTCCGACCTGACCAGCAGTAAACTTATCCTTGAGATTATATTCCACAATAATAAACCCATTTGCAGGATTTGGGAAAAGTTTCATGTAGGATTGAGTCGTGATCTGACTTGTTTTTACATATCGTTTCTGTTTAGCAGATTTGGTCTCATCAGGAAGAATGATGGGTTCACTATAATTGCAAAGGTTGTTGGCAGTCAGCACATTTCTTGCTAAAGATTGAACGGGATCACTGCTATTTTCCATCAAGGACTGCATTGTTGCAATCTGCGATGGTGACAAACCAGTAATTGATTTGCCTTGAGCAGTAAGAGAATTCATGACACCAAAATAGGTCAGATATTCCTGATAAAAACTGGTTTCTTCAGTACTTAGTGAAAACATCGATGGGATGCTATTTAGGATGGTGCGAACTCCAGTAGTATCTTTTCTGCTTAAATATTCAAAAGCCAGTTGATATTTGGATGACAGGGTATGATCCGCATTAAACAATGCAATCAAACTGTCACTGGCAGCAGAATGATTCAACGTATCCTGTTTGTACAATGTCACTAATTTTGTAAATATTTCGTGCTCGGCTTGTAAGTGATTATAGAGTACAGCTCCAAGAGAATCTTTAGCTCCCAAGATACTTGCCCCGTTTTGAATCTGAGCCAACATGGAATCGGGCATTGGGATGGAACGGTTATTGAGTTGATCCATCACTCCTTCAGATTTTGGAGCTTGTGGGTTGGCTATCAGAATATCCCGTATCATCTCATTCGGTAGCACATTCTCCTTCTGAATGGCTGTTTTCATTACCGTGTCGGATAAATAGGGAGAATATCCGAGTAATTGCTGGCGTATTTGAAGCGCATCAGAAGTATTACTATTTGCAACTATGCTGGTTAGATCAGTTGTGTTTCCTCCATCCGTTAAAGCTGAAAGGGTTGAAGAAACTGAATCAACGGATTGCTGTTGCACAACAAATTGCTGTTTTAATTCATCCTCAGAACTGCTTCCACTTCCACCTGAGAGTTTTGAAGGACAAACTACAGTTTTAATATAAGACCAGTTTGTAGGTTTTCTTTTCACATAATTTATATCACTAAATGCAGGGTCGACTCTATAAGTAATTGGATACGTCTGTATATGATGGAAATAATTAAAAACGGCATCCTCATTATCAATATCTGCAAGCATGTTCGTTGAGTCAAGATGACTTTTTGAAAAAGTATTCCCTGCGGGGTCAGTTTGAAATTTTTTCCATCCCTGATTTCGGGCAATACCCCAGTCTGCACTATCTTTTTGTTTATTTACAATTAGGTCATATTTAGTACTATAAAAATCATTGCATTTAATGCATAATCCTGTTGTATCAGCTGGATTACGATTCTTATTCTGAGCAATGACACCATACATCAAATGCTGAAAATGGTTATTGTAAATTTCGTTGATATCCTTCCCTGAATTGTTTATTACCATCCCAACAGATTTACCTGACTGAGTACCTCCAGGTTGATAGTTCGAGATTAGTGAATCCTCCTGAACCGTATAATGAGAGCAACTATTCAGATACAGTCCATAACATGTATCATTAGAACTTGACCCATCGGGGATATCAAAGGTGTCTTTGGTGATAATGGGGTAATTCATATTGGCGAGGTAAACAGCACGATGATTGGTTGTAAAATTCGTGTTTTGAATATCACATAAGGTAGCGGTATTTGTGTTGATGGCTTTAATCCCATAATACAAACCTTGGAATTTTGAAGGTACGGTAATCGGACTAGGGCATGGTTGTTGTTTTTGTTTACAATAAGTGTATTGTGCCAATCCAAAATTACCATCACGGCTATAAATTCCGACCCCCTTATGATAATCAGGTGTCGCAGAGGTTGTTTTATTAATGAAAGTACATCCTCGGAATATTACTCCTACACCAGTTACACCACTAATACGAACAAATGCATCGGGATCGAAACCATCCAATAAAGTAGCTGTTGTTGTTTCAAAAGTGGTTTGAAGGATTTAGCTTTGAGTTGAATAGTTGGTATCTGGTAAGTATTCAATTGCCACTTTGTTATTATTAAAAGTCGATGTCCGTGCTAAAATAATCCCTCCTTCGGTGTGTGGTACTAAAACTCCTCCGTTCTTGTGACTTGTCGAGATTCCTATTTTTGCACTTTCTATTGTGGAGGAATCCATTAGAACCATCGCCTGATATGGATAAACCTGCGGAATGCTATCTTGACCCCAGACTTCAATGCCTTGCCATAAAGCAGTATCTTGACACGAAGTTATTTTGGCTCCTCGCATGACTAACTTCCCTGCGGAGCCATATTTTAATGTATCAGTTTTAACGACAATGGCAGAATCAAACACATAAAAAGTGACACTATCGTCCAAGGTAAGCTCCACTCCTGGCTCAATTGAAAGTTTCCCTCCAATTAAAAAATTCCCCTCAACGGTTTGAGAGTACTGTACTTTTCCAGTAATTCCATATAAACTTAACAAATCTTCGGGGTAGTTTGGATAGTTAATCGGAGCATAAAAACCACAATCGTAAACTTTTGACCCAAGACTATCAAATTGATGATCATACGCTTTCGTATAATTCATTACTTCGTTGATTTCCTGAATCCCATTATAATTACCCCCATATGGAATAGAATCAAAATTAACATCGACAGCATTATCAGGAACTTTAACAAAAGAATCGAATATGTTTTGAGGCATATTCCCTACCCGATATGTTACCGCCCATGGGGCACGATTGTTAGATACTAAAACATCAGGATGCCAACCTCGGAGGGCAGAGCATGAAAAATAATTATACGTATCTATTCCAGTTTTAGCATTAAACTCAGGATCACGCCAAACCAGATTGTGTTTATCAGTTGCTGTTAGAATGGTCTTCTTGGAGTGATCATTCATCAAGCTTAATCGATAGGTAAAGCCTCCAGAATAGCAAGACCAGAGATTAAAAATTTTGGTTCTTTGTCACTTTGAGTGGGTAATATAATGAGGATTGATTATAGAGAAGTCGGGTTTACCAGCTTAATGGGTGCTTGTTTTACTTGACTTTTAGTCATTAATATAATAATTTTGTTCATTCAAACAAAGAACCGAAAAACCCAACAGAAACATTGAATATGAAAAAATCATTCTTTTTAACTGCTTTGATTCTGCTCCTGAACGGCGCAATATTTGCCCAGGTGGGAATCAATTCCGACAACAGTACTCCTGACCCTTCAGCAGGGCTGGATGTAAAATTCACAAACAAGGGTTTTCTGCCTCCACGGTTGACCACCACGCAGATGAATGCAATTTCATCACCTGCTGCCGGTTTAATGGTATACAATACAACACTTAATTCAATTTGCTGGTTTAACGGTACTTCATGGCAAATAGGGAACAACCGCGACGGCCAGAGTTGCGGGTCGGTAACCTACGGTGGAACGATTTACAACTCAGTGATCATCGGGATGCAATGCTGGATGACGCAAAACCTCAATATTGGCACTGCTATCCTTGGCAACCAGGATCAAACCAACAACGCGGTTATTGAAAAATATTGCTATGGTAACAATTCGGCCAACTGCGATGTTTATGGTGGGTTGTATCAATGGGGGGAAATGGTGCAGTATCTTAACGGGGCAACCAATACAACATCCTGGAACCCTGTGCCAACGGGGAATGTGCAGGGGATCTGCCCCACCGGATGGCATTTGCCCTCAGATCCAGAATGGACCACCCTGACGACCTATCTTGGCGGAGCAAGTGTCGCCGGAGGACCGATGAAAGAAAACGGTACCACGCATTGGTATACTCCAAATACCGGCGCCACCAACTCAAGCGGGTTCACAGCGCTGCCCGGGGGCTACCGCAGCTACAATGGAACCTTCAACTATCTCACCTACAGCGGGCTCTTCTGGTCGGCGTCGGAGTACTCAACGACCTACGCATGGGACAGGAGCCTTAGCTATAGCTATGCTGATGTGAACGCTACCGACTACAATAAGTCGTACGGTTTCTCGGTGCGCTGCCTCCAGAATTGATTCGACAATTTGATATTTTGCCGGGCAGGCTTTGTGGGGAGGGAAGAAAAATAAATATTACCGCGAAGTGGCCGGCGATTTTAAAAGGCACATATAAAAAAGAATCAAAATGGCAACGTATCATCAGTTACCGGTTTATAAAGTAACGTATGATTTGCTGGTGGAATTGTTTCACACGGTTGGCAATTTTACAAAGGAACACAAGTACACATTGGGTGAACGGTTAAAAAAGGAGGTGATGGAGTTGATGGTAAACATATATCGTGCAAATATAAGACAGGATAAAAAACCTTTTCTTGCAACAGCCCGTGAAAATGTGGAGATCATTAGGTTATTTCTTCGTCTTTGCAAAGACTTAAAGCAAATTACTTTAAAAAAATTTATTTTTCTGAATGAAACCATTGAATCAGTTTCAAAACAGATCTATGCATGGGAAAAATCAACAAAATAACAAAAGATAGCCAGAGTTGCCCGTGGCCAAGGCCCGGGTAAGTGTGCTTGTTCAATTCAATAGCTCACCTCCTTGAACAAGAGGTTAAGTGATTCGGGTGTCTGCAAACGGCTTCCCGAAGTGTATAGCAGCTATTTTTGCGCCGGGCGCTGCCCGGGGGCTACCGCAACAACAATGGAACCTTCAACAATCTCACCAACAACGGGAACTTCTGGTCGGCGTCGGAGAACTCAACAACAAACGCATGGGACAGGAACCTTAACTATAACAATACTAATGTGAACAAAACCAACAACAATAAGTCGAACGGTTTCTCGGTGCGCTGCCTCCAGAATTGAACATATCCTCCCCATATCCCCTCCCGGAAATTCGGGAGGGGATGGGTTGGGTAAAAAAATATGGACCTATTCTCAACCGCCACCCGCGAACAACTTCTCCACGACCTTTTCGTGGCTTATTATGATGCCCGCAGGAACAAACGCAACACGCACAACGCGCTGGCGTTTGAAATGCATTATGAAAGCAACCTCATTCATTTATGCGATGAAATCTTCAACAGAAATTATCAACCACAGCGCAGCATTGTATTTATCGTCAATAAACCAGTAAAACGGGAAGTGTTTGCCACCGATTTCTGCGACCGTATCATTCACCACCTTATCTTCAACTACATTTCCCCTGTATTTGAAAAGCAGTTTATCAACGACAGCTATAGCTGCCGGAAAGGGAAGGGAACACACTTTGGAATAAAACGGGTAAACCATTTTATCAGATCATGCTCAGAGAATTACCATAAAGATTGTTACATTTTGAAGATTGATATTCAGGGATATTTCATGTCGATTGACAGATCGTTGTGTTATGAGATGGTCAAGCAGCCGGTTGTGAAAAATACCGGGAAAATAACTGGTGATATTGAGATAATTCTTTACCTGATCCGCAAAACGATTTTCAATGATCCGGTAAATGGCTGTATTTTCCGAAGCGAAATGAGTGAATGGGAGGGACTTCCAGCGTCGAAAAGCCTGTTTCATGCCGGGAAAAACAAAGGACTTCCAATCGGGAATCTTACCTCGCAATTGTTTGCCAACATTTACCTTGACAAATTTGATCATTTTATGAAGCAGCAAATGAAGCTGAAGTATTATGGCCGGTACGTGGATGATATCGTGTTAGTTCATCCCGATCAGAATTACTTGAAATCACTGATTCCTGGCACACGTGAGTACCTGAAAAAAGAACTCATGTTACAGTTGCATCCCCTCAAGATATATCTGCAACATTATACTAAAGGAGTTGTTTTTCTGGGCGCATTGATCAAACCATACCGCATTTATATTGGAAATCGAACCAAGGGAAATTTTTATACAGCCATTGACCGACATAATGAAATCGCCAGAGGCCACAAGCCAACAAAAGAAGAAAGAAGCAAATTTCTGAGCAGCATGAACTCTTACCTGGGCATTATGAAACATTATAAAACCTACAAACTGATAAAAAGAATGTTGTTCAAAAACCTGTCGGCCTGGTGGTGGAATTATGTGTTCCTAAAAGGAGGAATTGCTAAATTTATACTGAAACAGGAATACAAATAACGGTTTTCCGGTGTTCTAACTTTATCCACTTACTTTTATAAAGACCCAAAATTTTCTGAGCGCAATGTATCGGTTCGATAGCATCGGCAAACTGATAATTTGAAATAGAGTCCTGCCCATATAATTTAAAATAAACTTTTGATGTATCCGATGGGTAATAGATTCCATGAGTGGTTACAAATACGTACAGCATATCTCTACTGGTCATAGTATTGGCAAGAATACTAAAAATTGAATCGATATTCTTTCTTGTACAGGGAACCTGTAAAATATCAGAAATTGAATCATTATCCAAATCTAAACTGGGATTACTTTGATCGAAATGAGTAGTCTTTTTCCCACTGTAGGATAATACTTTAATATGGTTTTTTGAAAAACCATGCTCTCTTAACCCACAATACCTATGACTTAAAGCATTCCAAAAGGCAGGACTATAAGCGCCATTGCCTAATGGATCACCACCCGTAAACATAACAGCATAAAGGCTTGGATTTCCTGAAGGATATGGCAGATGAGAATTTTGGACATCGAAGTTTGGTGGAGTAATTGTATACTGGAATGGAACAGAAACATCTAATAATGTTGTGTCTGGTCTGTATGGTGGAAATTGTTTCATCACGATTGAAGTATCTCCATTACTTTCATTAATAAAAACAAATTCACATGAATGCCCCCATCCATATAACGGCTTCAAATCAATGAAAAATATCCAATAGGGAGTAAATGGAGATGGGATGGAATCAGTTGAGCAAAGTACATAGTATGATGAAGTCTGTATGTTAGGTTCCATAAAAACATTGACACTATCGGCTCGTTCACCGACAATTGTCTGCATCACAATGGTAATCGCTTGCTTCTTGGTAATTTGAGCCGTGCAAAGAAATTCTGGTAGGAGTATCAGCATAAGGGTGGTCAACAGGAACAATCTTTCATAGTTTGGTTTATTTGAAAATGGATAAATATTGAAAGGGATATATATGGAGGAGAGTTAACATGGTTAATCAATCGGAAATATTTGTTGATAGCAAGATAAAGGTGGCTATGGTAGTCAGGGTAGTAGGAGACGGATTCTACTGTAAATAATCAATATTTGGAGAGCAAATATTATACCAAAATCATATATAATTATAATTCAAATACATTCACAATTTTGCATATTTAAAAAGTGTAAAATATTTTTACAGTACTGTCAAATTATTTTACACTGGTGTCTAAATTTTTTACACTATTAACTATCATCAATAAACCAGACTCTGTTAGTGATGGAAATTTCTCATGACATTTTTAAGGTAAATCAGAAATCCGCATAGTTCAATTTCAAATCCAAAACGTAACTAAGGCAATCTTTATGAAGGGCATAAAAGTTGTGACATTGCTCATGGCATTCGGTCCTGCCGGTCGTTATTGTGTCGGGGTTTTATTACTTTTGAAGCAGAAATTAAACACGAATGAAAAAAGCATTTCTATCCTTTACTTTTATCTTTTTTATTGTATGTGGATTTCCACAGGGCGGTTGGCAAACTTTTTACGAAAAATCAGGAGGCACCGAAACGCCGCGGTATGATCAGACCATTGCATTCTGCAGGGAGCTTGCAAAAGCCTCGGCAATGGTGCATTACAGCTCATTCGGGAAAAGCGGCAGGGGAAGGGACCTGCCTTTGCTGATCATCGATAAGGACGGGTTTACCGATCCCGCGGCTGCCAGGAAAAAGGGCAGGGTGGTTCTCCTGGTTGAGGCATGCATCCACGCGGGCGAGAGTGAAGGCAAGGATGCCGGATTGATGCTGGTCAGGGATATGGTCATTGGAAATGCAGGCGAGACCTTGCATAAAACAGCAGGTTTCGGGCATGGAGCTCCCTCATCCACATTCAAAAACATTCTTGATAACGTTACCCTGTTATTTATCCCCATTTTCAATGTTGACGGGCATGAGCGTTTCGGCCCGTACAACAGGATCAACCAGAACGGGCCTAAGGAGATGGGCTGGAGGGTAAACGCAGGCAACCTCAACCTGAACAGGGATTTCCTGAAGGCCGAAACTCCCGAAATGCAGGCCTGGCTTAAGCTGTTCAATAACTGGATGCCTGAATTTTTTATTGACAGCCATACCACCGACGGGGCCGATTACCAGTATGTGCTGACCTATCTTGTCGAGGTCTTCGGCGATATGGATGAGGGGCTCACTGCGTGGTCGGCAAACAGTTTCATCCCTGAAATGAAAGAACACCTTCTGAAAAGCGGTTTTCCCGCTTTTCCTTATGTGAATTACCGCAGATGGCATGATCCCAAAAGCGGGCTGATCAGCGAAGTGGCGCCTCCCATGCTTTCGCAGGGCTATACCGCTTTGAGGAACAGGCCCGGCCTGCTCATCGAGACGCATATGCTGAAACCTTACGACCAGAGGGTGGAAGCGACCTATGAATGCATGAAGACAACGATGGAAATTCTTGCAAAGGAGGGGAAGCAACTGCAAAAACTTGAACTTGACGCCGACCGCCTCCTGGTTTCGGGGGAGCTGCTGAAAAAGCCGTTTCCCCTGCATTTTGAGACCAGCATGAAAGACAGTGTGATGGTTGATTTCCTGGGTTTTGAATACACTTCAAGCAAAAGCGATGTCAGCGGAGGTGAGTGGATCAAATACAGCAAGACCCCTTCAACCTTCAGATCGCCTTATTTTGCCGTTGCAAAGCCTGTGGTCAGCGTAAACCTTCCCCTGGCTTATATCATCCCTGTTGAATGGGCAGAGATCATATCCAGGCTGGAACTTCACGGAACGGTGATACGACGGACATCAAGGGATACGGTCATCCGCATACAGACTTACAGGTTTAAAAACTCCAAATGGCAACAGGTTCCGTATGAAGGCCATCATGCTGTGAGCAATATAGAATATGATGAGATCACCGAGGACCGGCTGATACCCAAAGGTTCGGCGATAGTTGAAACGAACCAGCAGTGCGGGAGGATCATCCCTCACTTTCTCGAGCCCAAAGGCAACGGCTCCATGCTTTACTGGGGGTATTTCGATGCGGTTTTCGAGCAGAAGGAATATGGCGAGAATTATGTGCTCGAGCAGCTGGCTGCAGATATGCTGGCCGCGGATGCCGGCCTGCGCAAGGAGTTTGAAAGTAAAAAAGCCACAGACACGGTTTTTGCAAAATCTCCGCAGAACATTCTGAATTGGTTCTACAACAAATCGCCCTACGTCGATAACCGCAAAGGGATCTATCCCGTGGCCAGGGTTTTTGACAGGAAAACCCTGGAGGCACTCGAAAAGAAATAAGTTGTTATTTCAACCTTATCACTGAATTTCCCGGGATGATTTTACCAATGATCGCGGCCGAAGAAATACCAGTGTTTACAAGCTCTTTTATTGCTGTGGCAGCCTGCTCTCGGGGCAGTGCAACGAGCAGCCCACCGGAGGTTTGGGCATCGGCCAGGAGGAGCCTTATCATCTCTGGGACCCCGGGTTCAATATTCAGCATACTGCTTACGAATTCCAGGTTGTTCTTTGTCCCGCCCGGAATCATCCCTGCCACGGTATAGTCCCAGGCTGATTTTATTAACGGGATTTTTTTCCATTCCAGTTCTGCATCAAACCGTCCCGATGAAAGCATTTCCTTAAGATGTCCAAGCAGACCAAAGCCCGTAACATCGGTGCAGGCGTGAACATCGTGTTTCATGAGGATTTCGGCCGGTTTTTTATTGAGCTCCATCATGACTCTGACCGCTTCGGCTGCCGCTTCAGGACTTGCATAACCTCTTTTAACTGCAGTGCTGATAATGCCTGTTCCCAGTGGCTTTGTCAGGATCAGGACGTCACCCGCCCGGGGTGTGGCGTTTTTCCATATTTTATCGGGATGGACTTCACCGCTCACCACCAACCCGAATTTCGGCTCCTCGTCTTCAATGCTGTGTCCGCCGATAATTGAAATACCGGATTCTGCACATTTGTCGGTGGCCCCGAGGATGATCTGCTGAAGCACTTCAAACGGTATCCTTTTTTCAGGGAAAGCCACTATGCTCAGTGCAAACAAGGGTTTTCCGCCCATCGCCCACACATCGCTGAGTGCGTTTGCAGCAGCAATGGCGCCGTATGAATACGGATCATCGGCAACCGGAGGTATGAAATCGACAGTTTGCAAGATAGCCATTTCATCGCTGATCCTGTATACCGCGGCGTCATCGGAGGTTTCGGTGCCCACCAGGATGTTCCTGCCTTCAGGTTTAGGAAGGGTTTTCAGTATCTTTTCAAGCTCCTGGGGCCTGATCTTGCAGGCGCAACCCAGGGCATGGGTAAATTCGGTAAGCCTGATTTCTTTTTTAATGACTGCGGATGAGGGAGCGGCCGCTATTCCGGCATTGGGCATTGCCTCATTTACTGGTTTCTCAATATAATGATAGCGGATCTCACTTCTCCCTGCACCAGTTATGATCTCAATGGCTTGGTCAATTTCTTCTTCGGTGCTCCTCCTGCCGGTAGAAAACCTGATCGTTCCCAGGGCAAATTCGCGGGGAACCTTCATGGCAAGCAGAACCTGTGAGATAGTTTCCAGCCCTGCATGGCATGCCGCCCCCGCCGATACTGCAATACCTTTCCATTGATTCATGAGCACAGAAGCATCCTTGTCCTTAAACCCCAGGCTGAGCGTGTTCGGCAGCCTTTTCTCCTGATGACCATTTAATCTCACATTAGGAAAGGCCTCAATAATACCGTGATACAATCGATCCCTTAATGTTTTTATTTGTACATTGTACATGGTACATGGTACATCCTCCTTCGTACTTTGTCCTTTGTCCTTTGTACTTTGTACCTTGTACTTTGTACCTATCTCCGCCGCCTTCCCCATCCCCGCAATCCCCATAATATTCTCCGTTCCCGCCCTCAGGCCCTGCTCATGGTCGGCTCCATGCATCATGTTAATCAGTTTCACTCCCCTGTGGCAGTATAAGGCACCAACCCCTTTCGGAGCGTAGAATTTATGGGCTGCGACGGAAAGGAGATCCACATTCATCATCATCACATCAACGGGGATCTTGCCTATGCTCTGGGCCGCATCGCAATGAAGAACTATGCCGTTCTCCCTGCAGATCTTACCGATCTCTTCTACAGGCTGGATGGTGCCTACCTCGTTATTGGCATGCATGATACTCGCCATGATGGTATCGGGACGGATTGCTTTGTTAAAGTCATCAGGATTTACCATGCCAAAGCCATCCACAGGAAGGACAGTTATTTCAAATCCCATAGTTCCAAGGAACCTGCAGACCTCGGTAACGGCGGGATGTTCGACCGCTGAAGTGATGATATGTCTGCCTTTATCAGCATGTGTAAAAGCAAAACCCTTCAATGCAAGGTTGTTCGCTTCGGTACCACCGCCGGTAAAGATGATCTCATCGGCATTTGCATTCAGCAGTTTTGCCAGGCTGCCGCGGGCCTTTTCCACAGCCTGCCTTGCAATGATGCCGGTTTCATGCGAACTTGAAGGATTGCCGAAGACCTCGCCGAGGAATGGCCTCATGGCTTCGGCAACCTCAGGGTCCAGGGGGGTGGTGGCATTATAATCGAGGTAGATCTCACTCATTGTTATTGTTCTTTAGCATTTCTTGGATGGTCTTTGCATGAAGCAATGGATCCTGCCCATTAAGCTCAATATCCAGTATTTCCCTGCATTGCCGTTTGTCGATGGACTTCTGGTAAGCCTTGTCGTAATATTCAAGCACAAGGTCTGCAACCATTGCGAAATCATCCTTGTCCAGGGCTTCCATGGCAAGTTTAAATCTTGTGCCGCCCAATCCTTCACGGATCCTGAGCAGGGCTCCGGCCAGCAACGCTTTGTCAAAGCCTGCATACTCCTCAACCAGCCTGGATATTCTGAGTTTTTTATCAAGTATCACCTTCACCATCCCGGCATTGGAGATATGCTCATAAACCGGCGGAGGCAGCGCAACACGGCCAATGCTGCGGCTTTCGTCCTCCAGCCAGATCCTGCGGCTGAGATCCATGCCCGACCATAAATTGTAAAGCTCATTCTCGAATTGTTCATTGGTTGGCTGATGTCCCTGTCCCAAAGCCCCGAAAACAGAGCCTTTATGCGAAGCCAGGGATTCCAGGTCAATCACCTGTTCACCAAGCCGGTCCAGGGCTTTGAGAATATCAGTTTTGCCACAACCCGTATATCCTCCAAGGACTATAATCTTTGCGTGAACTGAAAACGCATCCCTGATAAATCTGCGATAGGCCTTATAGCCGCCTTCAAGCAAGTAAACCTGGTACCCAGCTTTACAGAAAACTTCGGCCATCATTTCGCTGCGCAAACCACCCCTCCAGCAATGGAGGCAGATCGTTTTACCTCTGGCAACCTTTTCCAGCGAAGAGAGGTAATCAAAGACTTTGGGAAGGGCAAAATCCAATCCCTTCAATATGGCCGGTTCGCGGCCTTGCTTCTGGTACAGGGTGCCGATCACCTCTCTCTCGTCATCAGTAAACAAAGGAATATTAACAGCCAAAGGGATATGGCCCCCGGTAAATTCCTTGGGGGATCGCACATCAACTTTGATATTATCCCCGGCCAATTCAAGAAATGCTTCTGCATCAATCTTCCTGACAAACCCCTTCATGACCAATCATTATATTGCAAATCTACTATAAGTTTGGAGATGGGGCCTGGCAGATTTTTATATTGTCAGAAGCCTTTTTTACTTCTTAACATAAGACTCAAATTGAAAACAGTGCATAGAGGAATAGTTGGATTAATTGCCGCAGATAATGCGGCCAATATTTGTGTTTGCGGGGAATAATCAGTATATTTGACGCATAAATTGCGGGGAATGAATAAATATATACATCAACTCAAGGACTGGCCTCAATTTACCTGGAATAATGACGATTTGCTTTTTACACTTGGGCGAGTACGTAACATACAAGGCAAATTGGTAGGTAAAATGGAATCCCTTGGCTTTGACCTAAGAAAAGAAGCCATGTTTGAAACCATAACCCTGGATGTACTGAAATCAACGGAAATTGAAGGTGAAATATTGAATCCGGATCAGGTTCGTTCATCAATAGCCAGACGATTAGGCATGGATTTTTCAGGATTGGTTGCATCAGACAGGAATGTTGATGGAATAGTGGATCTGATGTTAGATGCTACCCAGAAATTCACAGAAAGTCTAAGTTCAGACAGATTGTTTGGCTGGCATTCAGCTTTATTTCCATCAGGAAGAAGTGGAATATATAAAATTGCCGCAGGTGATTGGCGCAAGGATTCCACCGGACCGATGCAGGTTGTCTCTGGTGCAATGGGTAAAGAGAAGGTACATTTTCAAGCACCGGCTGCATCAATCCTTGAAAATGAAATGGGTGATTTCATTACCTGGTTTAATAAAGAAGAACAACTTGATCCGGTAATAAAAGCAGGAGTAGCTCATTTATGGTTTGTTACACTTCACCCGTTTGATGATGGTAATGGAAGGATTGCAAGGGCGTTGACAGATATGCTTTTAGCCAGGTCTGATGGAAGTTCACAGCGGTTTTACAGCATGTCAGCTCAAATCAGGTTAGAACGTAAAGGTTATTATAACATTCTTGAGAAGACACAAAAAGGGAACCTTGATATTACAGATTGGTTGAAATGGTTTTTGAATTGTTTATTGAATGCACTTGAATCGACTGATAAAATACTTGGAAAAATTCTGTATAAAGCGCAATTCTGGAATAAGTTCGGATCAGAAATGTTGAATGAGAGACAAAAGCTAATGATCAACAGATTATTGGATGATTTCATTGGAAAACTTACAACCTCAAAATGGTCGAAAATTGCGAAATGTTCATCTGACACTGCACTAAGGGATATTCAGGATCTACTAAATAAAGGGATTTTGAGAAAAGAATCAGCTGGTGGAAGAAGTACAAATTATAAGTTAACCGCCAGCATCAGTGAAGCATGAACACTTAATTCTCGCAAAAGCTTGTAAATAAACTTTCCTGAAAAAACCGAGGAAGTTTTTAAGGGCACTTTCCGTAGATTTCTTGACATTTATTATAATTATATTGTTTTCATCTTTAGCTTTGCCCATAGTTTGATGAAAGAACCAAATAATAAAAGAAATATGAAACTCATTTATGTATTACTGCTCGCTGTCTGTATGATAGCCTGTACAAAAGGTGTTGTAGTTAAGTATTATGACAATGATAACAACTTCAGGGGAACGTCAAAACTTGACAGTGTCGTCAAGAAAGACACCATCATCCAATTCTGGTATAAAGGTCAAAAAAATGAGTTTTGCGTAAAACCCCTGAAAAAATAATGCAAAATCTATGAAATCTGTTAACTTGTTATTGCTCGTCTTGATCCTTATGATAGTGGGATCATGTACTTCCTCTCAATTCTCAACGACTCAGAGAAGAGTTAAAAATGGCCATGTTGATTATGTAAACAGGTATCAGCATAATAGAAGTAAGATACATTTTGCCCAAAAGGCTGATACCCGGCACCGCACTGATCAAACACTTCAGGCTGATAATAAAACTGCCATTAATAACAGACTCTTTGCGATTTCGCATATCACTGTGTTAAATCCTCCAGGATTAAACGATCAGTTGATTGCTTCAAAGGAAAAGGTTTTTATAAGAATTCCTTTGAAAAAATTTGTTGAACCCGTCTCACTGCCGGTTACAATATCAGAGCGTGAGAACAAAAATCCTTCAATTGTTCGATCAGAGCTGGCCGATACTGTGAAACCAGCCCCTGCGGCCAATGAAAAACCAACTGTAAACAGTGTTCCTCAAAGCAGAAAGATCGAAGGATTTGGGCTACTTGGCTTTATCACGTCCATTATCGGACTAATAATAGCCGGAATACCTTTGGGGATTCTGTCTATCATATTTGGTGTCCTGGGAATTACAAGAGTTGCCAAACATCCGGAAAAAAGAATGGGGAGAGGTTTTGGAATTGCTGCAATTATCATCGGTTTTCTCGCTATTGTTGGAGCGATAATAGTATTGATGATGAAATAAGAGAATAAAAAAACCCCGGTAGTATTTTCATTCACCGGGGTTTAAAATTTTAAGGTAAGTCCTATTTAATAATGATGAATTTCTTCATCACCTGGCCTTTGCTATCTTGAACCCGCAGATAGTATACGCCGGCGGGAAGGTTTGAAACCGTTAGTATAATTGTATTTCCTCCCTGTTGCAGGCTTTTTTGCTGTTCATTAACAGCCTGTCCCATGGAGTTTAAGATGCTAATTGTTACAAGGAGTTCTTTTACCGTTGTTAGGTTTATTCTTGCCTGCTCAGACGCCGGGTTAGGATACACCTCCGAAACGCTGCTGATCTCCGTTACAGGTATTTCCTTTATTCCCGTTGTTATCATCTCGTTCTCGAGGATGAAATTAACTGTTGCATTTGGATTTGATGCATCCAGGGTGACGGTGTATGGGATTGTAGTGATTTTCGTTATCTCGGGATAAACGATATAAGTGCCGAATGCAAGATTCTGGAAGGAGTAGGCGCCGTTACCGTCAGTGAAAGTATAGGTCAGGGGATGGTTGTCCTGGTCGAGAAGAAGAACCTCCACATTGGCCATCGGAATACTGGTTTTTGAATTATTCATTATTGTACCGTTGATGCCTCCGGTCCCTGAATTGTATGAATTGAGGGGGACCAGATGGATATCACAATAACCAGTGTTATACTGGGGCTGAATAACATGGGCATTGGTCCAATAGGTAGTTGAATCATAATATGTAGGGGTATACTGGCCAAAATATATCGATGAATCGGCAGGGATTGCTTTAATGTAATAATATCCCGCCGGCACATTATAGAACATATAATGGCCTGCAGCTGTATCCTGTATATAGTAAGTGGCGAAAACAGATGCAGTATTCAGCGAATCTATCCTGAGAAGCTGCACTTGTCCCGCATCCAGCATATTATTCCCGGCAGAAACAAGTCCATAAACAAGAAAAAGTGTTTGTGTGCCTGTGCAGATCTGGAAATTGACTGTGATCGGGGTGTTGTTGCCGTTAACTGTTTGCTGATGGATATTATTATTGCAGTCATAGGTTAAAACGTTAAACGTGGTTCCCTGGGGGACGTTCGGAATACTGACCGTGTAATATCCTGACGTATTAGTGGTAAGCTGGGTGTAATAAGTATATCCACCGGAGCTGCTGTCGCTCATAACAACCACGGCATGATTCGGAACAGGACTGCCATTGGCAATATCCGTGACTGTTCCATTGATGTTAACCGTTATTGTCGGCACATTATAACAGATCTGGAAGTTAAAGCCGTAACAGTACTCAAGGTTGCCGTTCACAATCATCGAATGCAGGGCATAATTACAATCCCTGGTATAAAGCCAGAACCAGGTATTTGGAGGCACATTCGGGATAGTAAACGTGTATACGCCCGAAGCATTGGTATAAACAGAATTATAATAGGACCAGCCACTGTTCATGGTATCCTGTATTTCAACCAAATGATTCGGGACCGGGTTCCCGTTGGTTGTATTGGTTACAACTCCTGATACTATAACGGTAAACGATGCAGGCGGTCCGTTGCAGATCTGGAAATTGACTGTTTGCGATGAACTGGTCGCGGCGAATTGGAAGTCATTGTAATACGAGTTGCAATCGAGAGTGCTTACAACAAAAAAGGTTCCTGTTGGCACGTTGGGGATAGTAACGGTGTAATAGCCGTTAGCATCGGTAGTTACATTTGTGAAATATACAAATGAAGTTGATGCAGAATCCTGGATACCAACCACATGGTTAGGGATGGGGGTACCTCCTGATGTGGAAGTTACAGTTCCGCTGATAGTTAAGGTGAGGGCGGAAAGATAAGCCGGGAGAATTAAACTCAGGGCAAGCATGAAACCGGGTAATAGTTTTTTCATAGGTGAAATTTTTTTAACCTGACTGATGAGCCATGGTTTGGATGGAATAATTTAATTAATTGGCAATCAAATATATGAATTATTAACTTATAAGGAGTATTCTAATATATGACCATAAGTTTTCTCAGGGGTTGCCCCAGCCTGAATAAATAATCCGGTTACATTTGTATTTTTGTTCTCCACAAGTTACAGCCAAAGTTTACTTTGAATCCTGTATGAACCTGAACCAGCATTGGAAATCCCTGCATACTTCCGGATGGGCCATTCCCTTCATCATGGTCATGTTGCTGGCGCTCACCCTTTCGGTGAGGCTTCTTTCCGACCCTGACCTGGGCACCCACCTGAACGGAGGGCGATGGATCGCCGACAACCATGCCGTGCCCCAGAAAGACTTTTCAACATATACTGTCAGGGGGAATGACTATACAGATATCTACTGGTCCTTTCAGTTGCTGCTTTACGGCCTGTATTCAGCCGGAGGCTATAAAACCTTAAGCCTCCTGGTCACAGTTATGTCTTTGTTGCTGTTCCTGCTCCTGTATGACAGGAACAGAAGGGAAGATCTACACCCCTGTGTCAGTATTTCATTGCTGCTGATCGCATTCCTCGTGATCGAGCCCCGCATAGTGCTGCGGCCTGAGCTGTTAAGCTTTATTTATCTTACACTGCTGCTTATCCTCCTCGACCAATATATTTCGGGTAAGCGGGACCTGCTTTTTATATTGCCCTTTATTATGGTTGCCTGGTGCAATATGCAGGGCCTGTTTGTACTCGGGCTTCTGGTCATCGCTGTTTATTTTATCAGTCATAGCTTTGCCATCAAAAAACCAGATAAAAAACTTGGCTTATTTCTGCTGGTTTCAGCCTTGGTGTGCCTTGTCAACCCGTACTTTATCAGGGGATTCCTGCTTCCTTTTGAGCTATTTACACGCCTCGAAGGAGAGAACATCTTCCATCAGCATATCAGGGAACTTACCTCTTTCACTTCCCTCGACAAACTGGCGTTTAAAGATATGCTTTTCCTTGCATGGGTATTCATGTCACTGATCATGGTGATCGTGACGGCTGGCAGGAAAAAGCTTCATGAATGGGTGTTGATCCTGCTGTTTCTTTACCTTGCACTGACCTCCGTTCGCAATATACCCCACTTTGTCCTGGTTTCATTTCCGGTAGTGAGCCGTTCACTGAACCTTGTTATTGATTACCTCCGGGATGGCCGTATGAAAAAGAACCTGCCGCTTGCCGGCAAACTGGCCTGGTGGGTTTGCGTTATTATCCCCCTGCTTCTTATCCCTCGAATGATCACGAATGAATATTATCATTCCAATTCCACCAATTCGAAAACAGGCCTCGGAGTAGACCAATGGTACCAGCCTGTGCGGGCTGCAGAATTCATGCATAACCATGCTTTGAACGGCAGGATGATTAATAGTCTTGCTTTCGGCGGATGGCTTTCGTGGAGCCTTCAGCAGCCTGTTTTCATTGACGGCCGGCTGGAAGTCATCAAAGAGCCCCTTTACCTCGAAGTGGTTGAAAGCTGGCATAGCAAGCTGCAGGACCTGGTTGATAAATACAAGCCTGAGCTCATTGTTTATAATTACCTGAAATATTACCCCTGGACCGTTCAGCTCCGGAGAATGCCTCAATGGAAACTGGTTTACCTGGATGGATTTACTGCCATCTACGCTTTAAACGGAATCAGTGGAAAGGGAATGGAGTTCACTGTGGATGAAGAATTTTCGGGATCCAGGCGGGAAGAAATTTTAAATAAAATTCCTGCCGGCCGGTTGGCAGACTGGTTGTATGGATTTTATAAAACCCGGGATGATAAGGTGGATGAGAATCTGAATATGGCTTCATTCTGCCTCCAGGCGGGGCTGACTGCGCAGGCCGAAACTTTCTTCCTCGAGTACCTGGATATAAGCCGTAGACCTGCTAATTCGGTTTACTACGCCCTTGCTGATATTTACAGTTCTTTGAAACTGAACGAGCCTGCCCAGATATGTTACCGGAAGATCCTGTCTTTTAACCCAGGGAACCTGGCTGTAAAAGCGGCTTTGAGTGATGCCATACAGCCGGTTACTGCGCAAAGACACTCCACCTATGGATCCGCCCTCCCAGATCCGGCAGCTATAAAATCATACAACGAAGGGAATGAATTTTTTAACAAAGGGGAAGCAAATAATGCTCTGAAGGCTTACAATGAAGCCCTGAAGCTTTACCCGGGATATATCAAAGCCCTGAATAACCGTGGTATTTTAAAAGCTTCCTCATTTCAGAGGTTCAGGGAAGCCATTGCCGACTTTACTGAAGTGATCAGGCTTGATCCCTCTAATGCCGACGCCTGGCTCGGGCGGGGTTCATGCCTGTTCCAGCTGAATGTAACTGACAGCGCTTGCAGTGACTGGTCTGAAGCCTCCCGGCTTGGTAACCAGGGCGCCAGGGTTTTGCTGGAACGGAATTGCGGCAGGCAAGGAAAAAAGTAGTAAATTTGCAGTTCAATTAGACCATTCAATGAGCGATTTTATTCATCATGAATGTGGAATAGCCTTAGTGAGGCTGCTGAAACCCCTTGAATATTACCTTGGAAAATACGGGACCGCATTCTACGGTTTGAACAAGTTGCATCTTCTCATGGAGAAGCAGCATAACCGCGGGCAGGATGGGGCTGGGGTTGCAGCTGTCAAATTTGATCTTGAACCGGGAAACCGTTTTATCCACCGTTTGCGTTCACGTGACCAGTCTCCCATCCAGGATATCTTCAGCAAAATAGGTGAAAAGCTTAAGGATATAGAGGACCGTCATCCGCAGAACCTTCTTGATGTAGAGTGGCTGAAACAGAACGTTGATTTCCTTGGCGAACTGTACCTGGGCCATCTCCGTTACGGAACTTTCGGTAAAAATTCGGTACGCAGTCTCCATCCTTTCGTGAGGGAGAATAACTGGCTTACTAAAAATCTGGTGGTTGCCGGTAATTTCAACCTGACCAATGTGGATGAGCTGTTCAATAAGCTGATCGACCTTGGCCAGTATCCCATTGAAACATCTGATACCATTACGATCCTTGAAAAGATAGGGCATTTTCTGGATGAGGAAAACGAAGAGCTTTACTGGAAATTCAAGGACCAGGGATATAAAAAGCGTGAGATTACTTTCCAGATCGCGAAACAGCTGAATATCCAGAAAATACTCAGGAAGTCGGCAAAGTACTGGGATGGAGGTTATGTTATTGCCGGCTTGTTCGGGCATGGCGATGCTTTCGTGATGCGCGATCCATCGGGAATCCGGCCTGCTTTTTATTATCAGAATGATGAAATTGTTGTTGTGACTTCAGAGCGGCCTGTAATTCAGACTGTGCTGAATGTATCAATCGATTCGGTGAAGGAGCTGAAACCCGGGCATGCCCTCATTATTAAAAAAGACGGAAGGGTGGGAGAGAAGGAATTCACCAGGCCTCTTGAAAAGAGGTCATGTTCCTTCGAAAGGATCTATTTTTCGAGGGGTACAGACAAAGATATTTACCAGGAAAGGAAAAGGCTTGGGAAGTTCCTGGCCCCCGGTATTCTCAAAGCCATAGATTATGACCTTGAGAACACGGTTTTTTCATATATTCCGAATACTGCAATCGACGCGTATTATGGACTGATTGAGGAGATTGGCCATTATTGCAACAAAATCAAGGCAGAACGCATTTTTGAGGCTGGCAAAGACTTAAGCAGGGCCAAAATTGAGGAGATCCTGAAACTGCAGCCCAGGGCTGAGAAGGTTGCAGTTAAAGATATTAAACTGCGGACGTTCATTACCCAGGATTCCCTGCGTGACGACCTCGCGGCGCATGTTTATGATATTACCTGGGGTAGCATCAGGCCGGGTATCGATAACCTGGTGGTGCTTGATGATTCTATAGTCAGGGGAACTACCCTGAAGCAAAGCATTATACGTATCCTAAGCAGGCTTGGCCCGAAAAAGATCATCATTGCTTCATCAGCCCCCCAGATCAGGTATCCCGACTGCTACGGTATCGACATGGCCAAGATTGCCGATTTTATTGCCTTTAAAGCCGCTATCGCACTTCTGAAGGAAACCAGGAAGGAAGGGATCATTAATTCTGTCTACAATAAAGCAAAATCCCAGCAAGGATTTCCCAAGGAAAAGATCGTCAATTACGTTACAGAGATCTATGCTTCGTTCAAACCTGAGCAGATTGCCGCCAAAGTCGCAGAACTTGTCACTCCTTCAGAATGCACGGCCAAGGTTGAAATAGTTTACCAGACAATTGACGATCTGCATAAGGCTTGTCCCGGCCATACCGGTGACTGGTACTTCACGGGAGATTATCCGACGCCCGGCGGGAACAAAGTCGTTAACAGGGCTTTCATCAATTATATCGAAGGACGCAACATAAGGGCCTACTAACAGGTAGTGAGAAGCGAGGTAGCGAAATCGCTTGCATCTTTGCAACACCGCTACGGTGGCAGCGGAGCGATATGATGATATACTGAGCCCGCCAGCACCAGGCTCCTTGCACCTGATGCGGCTTTTGCAAAATGCTTCGCTCAATACAATTTCGCTACCTCGCTTCTCGTTACCTCGCTACCTATTTATTGCTTCAGCGATCTTCTTTGCAATGGCCGCAAACTCCTCCGGTGTGAACTTCAGCTTGGGCCTGCGGAAATCCATGTCGTACATGTTGCGAAGAGGGATCAGGTGGATATGGGCATGGGGGACTTCGAGCCCGATCACAGTTATACCGATGCGCTGGCAGGGGACAACCTTCTCAATAGCCTTACCGACTTTTTTGGCAAAATTCCATAAGCCGGCATGCAATTCATCTTCGACATCAAAAATATAATTGACCTCTTTCTTGGGGATTACCAGAGTGTGGCCTTCCTGAAGGGGGTTGATATCAAGAAATGCCAGGTAATTTTCGTCTTCAGCGACCTTGTAACAGGGGATCTCCCCGCTTACAATCCTTGTAAAAATACTTGCCATATTATCCTTTTATTCTTGAGATCTCGATGATTTCAAAAGCAATAACACCGGCCGGAACCGTAATCTCAACTTTATCTCCAATTATCTTGCCAAGCAATCCTTTTGCAATAGGGGAGCTTACCGACAATTTTCCAACCTTAATATTGGCTTCATTTTCAGGTACTAAAGTATAGGTAACAACTGAGCCGTTATTGGTATTTTTCAGTTTTACGGTCGAAAAAATAAGTACTTTACTGTAATCCAGTTTCTTTTCATCAATCAGACGGGCATTACTGACAGTATCCTGCATTTTCGATATCTTGAGTTCGAGCATGGATTGTGCTTCTTTGGCTGCAGCATATTCAGCATTCTCCGAAAGATCACCTTTATCCCTGGCTTCTGCGATCTGCCTTGAAATGGAAGGTCTTTCCACCATCACCAGCTGCTGCAATTCATCTTTAAGTTTCTCCAGGCCTTCTGGTGTGTAGTACTTTATTTCAGTCGTCATAACATTCAGATTGAGATCATAATAAGCCAAAAGACCCTGTAGAAGGGTCCTTTGACAGAAAAAGAATTTTAAAAGGGTTGTCCTAAGAGACTAAAAATTAAGTTTTAAGCCTATACAATGATTTCCTGAATAAGGGTTTGTGCTGACATATGAGTAATCGATTGCAATCCCGCTTCCCTTTTCCTTGTTGAAAGGCACAGATACCGTGAAGCCGGCATTAAAACCTGTAAACACGGTTCCGCGATCAGCAACGTTTGTGCTCCACATACCTCCCTGGTAAGTATAACCTGTACGTACAGCGAAGTAATACTTGAGGGAATATTCAAGACCAAGGGTAAACTGGTCTTTGGTAAATGAATTGGAAGTGAAGTTCCCGGCCAGGATGATCTTGTTGAGATCATTGATGTTGAAGTCGTAAGAAGCGCCGATCCTGAGAGTAGCAGGAAGTTCATAAGTTGCAGAGCGCTGTTCAACGGTGAAAAGGTCATTGTCGTTTCCATGGCTGGGAATAATGCCACGGAAAGAAAGACCATCACCGTGGAATTTCAGGTTGGAACCTACATTCTTAAGGGCGACACCAAATTTGATCTGCTGTTTGTCACCGGTGGTATAGAGAACCCCTGCATCTATACAAACTGCCATGGCGCTTGCATCTGCAATCGATTCATTGATAAGTTTCACGTTCAAACCTCCGTAAATACTGTTTGAGAATGCTTTTGCGTAGGACAGGTTGATATTAAGGTAGCTTGGTTTAAATGTCCCAACGCCTCCCTGCGGAGAGTTGGTGGTAGTGATCTCGATTTCGCCGAAATTCATTGCCATGAAGGCAGCGCTCAGCACACCTCCGCTCTTTCCCAGGGATTGACTGAAACCGAAGGACATCACATTCACACCCGAACCTGTTAACCAGTTTGTATATGAAAATATGACTTCGGTCCCTTTGGTAAAGGCAGTCCCTGCAATGTTGGTGTACATTGCTTCGAGGCCCTGGGTACAGGACGTTCCAACAGAGCCCCAGCCCGTACTTCTGGCCCAGGGGTTTATCAGTAATTCCGATGCACCGGCCTGCCCTGAACGGTCTTTGTTACCGGCAGTGGCATGATAGGCTGGAAAGAAAACCAAACCGACGAAGAATATTGCAATCAGAAGTCTGTATATATTTTTCATAGTCCAGATTTTTTTTGTTGTTATCATCATCTCAAAAATTAAAAACCGTTATAATGAGTTCAAGTCAACAGGTCGCAATATTCCAAACCAGCGTATGGTTCGTTCGCCTAAATTATCAGCTTTGACGTGAATCAGGTAAACTCCGCCGGAAATTGGAATGCCGGCAAAATTCTTGAGATCCCAATCAATGGAAGTTTTCGAATCGGTATTGATACCGATTGTTGAAGAACGAGGTTCCACAATGCTTGATTTATCGACATTGAACTGTCGGATCACTGTGCCGCTCAGGTCAAAAATCGTAACAGTGCATCGCAGAGGCAGGTTGACAATCTTTATACGGTTATCTAACTGGTTGCGTTCATAATCGTCATATCCGTAATAGGGATTAGGAACTACATTGATCAGATCCATATCGGAGGTTGCTTTATCCTGGTTGTTTACAGAAGTAGCAATTGCAGTGGTATTGAATTGATAAACCGGGTAATTCCTGTTCAAAGTGTCTTTTGATCCCGCAGGCAGAGCCGCAGAATAAAATCTTTCGTAAGGTCTGTTTACCCTGATCTTTATGGTTACAGGATTATCGAGCCAGGGAATTCCTTCAACAGAAAGAGGAATTGAAGTGTACAATGCGGTTCCGAATACGAGCTTTTTATAGATATCAAGAGGCTGGTTAAATTGTGTTACGATGAATGCGCCTGCATCATAAGCCGGGAAATTAACTGAAAGAGGAGGAACGGTCATCGTTTTATGACCCATGATATATATATAATGCTGACCGCCGAATACCGGTGTGCCTGAAGGGTTATATATTCGTGAGGTCGGGTTGAAGATCATATCGCTTCCGTTATCAGCACCAAGCCAGGAGTTTTCGCCGAACATAATATTCAGGCGCTCCCCGGTTTCAATATTAATTGCATAACCTGGGAACCAGCTCATACCTGTTGCACTGATATAATTCGAATTCTTCTTATTATCGTTGCTGATATTCCCGGCGACACCATCAACATTGACCGAAGGGGCTCTTCTCAGGGTGAATGCCGGTGCATTTCCCTGCGAAAGGTGGGGATCCGGGCAAAGCTCAACCACAGCGCAACGGGTCCATTTGGTCTGATCCGGTGTTAATACAATATCAACGCTGCAGATATCACTCATTGAGTTATACAGCTGTTTCTGGCTTAGCGAATAAGCAGGACCTGTTTTGAGTGGGGATTGGTCTGATCCGGCGGTCAAAACATAGGGTGCCCATGTAGCGCCTGTTGCAGTGGATGATACGCCATTGATAGAATATGGAACCGTAAGGGTTTGAATCTTTCCAAGGCTCCTGTTCGGATCCCATGGACGGGTCGGCAAATCATAATCATTATATTGAGAAAGACTGGCATTGGTTGTAGAGTATGTACCTGCCCTGATCCAGTTCAGAGGATCTGATGGAACATCATCGTCGGGTACACCGCTCAACCAGGCTTTCAAACTATCCTGGTAGATAGCCGGAGGTGACCATAGCAAACCGTTTTTATCAGAAACTCCCGAAGAACTTACCGAATCACCGGGGTATGGTACCTGGTTGATCGTAAGGGCAAAACCAAGGTCAATGAACAATGATTCATACGGGTAAATGGTGGTTGTATCGGAACGGTAAGTCTTGTAGGTCGTCATATCAACTGCAGACCAATGGCCGAATTTGATTCTTTTATTATAGAAGGGGTTCCCGGAGGCGGGTACTGAAACCATTGAATCAAGTTTCACCATGTATTTTCCGCTTACCACGTTAAGGGGGTCGATTACCTTGACTCCCAGAGGGCCGTAGCCAACTTTGTATTTAGCCTTATAGGCAATAGGATAATCCTGGCTGCCATATACATTATTTACTGAGTCGGCAGGAGGTTTCAGCATGATAGAGTCAATGGTTGTCTGAGCCAGGTCAAGGACCATTCCGCCGTTACCCTGTCCCTGGATACGCGTGATTTCAGGTCCTTCACCGTAATTAGAGTTAACGACCGTCCCCACGGGTATGTGCGGTATTGCCGTATACTGTTTAATATTATTCCTCCCCATCAGGTAAGGTACCTTCTGACCATCGAGGCCAGTGGGATCCATCGGGTTATATTGTTTGTAATTGTTGTATGCATAAGCAATTGCCATATAATAATATTGCTTATGGTTGACCAGTGAAGGATCAGTTTGAGAGAACATATCGGTGGTGACAACAAAAGAGTGATTTATACCCAGATCGGCTCCATTCACCATAACCTGACCTGAATTCCCTCCCAAAGTGGGGTCAAAGGTCCAGTTTACAAGGTTTGTAACCCCGTTTTTAATGTCACACTGTGCGATCTGTCTGACTTTAGTGGCATCGCCGATGTCAGCTGCCGAAACACTGGCATCTTTAAGCTGGAATATCTGGTAGCCTTCAAAATGATACAAGGAGTCATAACGCTTGGTGGCACCCTTTGGAGTCTGAATAGTCGGGTCATATTCCTGGTATTTTTCCTCGTAGTTACTGCCGGCATCATTTGATTTGCGGTTTGTAAGATAAATTATGAGCTCCTGGTTCAATTCCTCGATGGTGAGGTCAGGTGCATTGGGTCCGTTCAGCACGGCAAAGCAATTGTCGAAAAGGGTCTGGCATTTATCGTCAGCCGTTTTAAGGAGATCAATGGATTCTAGATTTGTTCCTGAAATTGTCCTGGCCCATGGGATACCCACCGTAATATAGTTGCAGGCACCCGGGAGCAGGGTAAATTCACCGGCGCTTTGCATAAAACGACGGTCTGAAGGATTATTCCCTGCTGTATATTCTGTCCAGGTTCCTGGTTTATTGGGCTGAAGCCCATTTGTACCCCAGAGACAAGGATCGGAATCACCCGGGAACATGAAATCGCAGGACGGCCCGTAACCACCCCCTTGAAGGTTCCCGTTTCCACCGTAAATCATTTTAGTATTATCGAGCCATATCCCTTTAAGGTAATTGTAATATTGAGGAGCATAAGAGGGGTCCTGCATATAAGCGGGTACGCCTGCATTATTATGGTAAACGAAACGGCGCATACCAAAACGTTCATTGTCGACAATACCATCCCCGAAGTTTATACCGTTTATGGCTTCAGCTTTTACAAGCACAGGTCCCGAAAATTCATTATTGGCTCCCCAGGTCATGTCGATCACCTGGTTGTTATAGGTCACAATATCACAGGCATTAGGCATTTTTTTAAAAGAAGGGCCTTTTATACCGGGTCCGTTGAAGGATGGGTTATCATACCCGTCGGGATCAAGATATGGGCCCTGGAAAAAATCTACTCCGACTGCAGGAGGGTGAGCTCCGTAAGCCCAGGTCTGACCGGTACCGTCAATCGGTAAACCATTATAACAATAACCAAGGCCTCTTCCAACATCGCATCCCACAAAATCATCATTGGCATAACCAAGATCGGGGTCCACCCACTGGGAGAAGTATGTACCAGACAAGGTATATGTTGAACGGTTGATGATTTCATATGAGTAGAAGGTCATATTGTTGATTTCATCGTTGGTTGAAAACGCAAAGTATTGTGCACGGATCTCCATGCCGATCGGGGCGCCCTGGGTTTCAGAGTGGTAGTTCCCTTTATCGTTGTATACGCTCCATAGCGTCTGGTCACCCTTTATAACCTGGTCAACAAGGATGCCTGCGGTATCTGAAGCTTCACCGTTACGGATATGGGCCCTTTGCTGGCGTTCGCCTATTTTAAGTTTGTTTGGGCAAAGAGCATTGGCAAGGTCGTAGTAAGGATAGTCACCTGACTGAGGGTCATAAACCCCGTCACCATTCTGATCATAGAAAGGTGCAAGGTACAGGGATTGTCCCTTGGACGGGTCTCCGTTTCCAGGCCAGTCAAGTATGTCTTTAGGAATAGAATAATTGGGGAATGATGTCGGGTCTTGCCACCATGCCAGGAAAGCCGTAACATCATCGCGTGTCATAGGGAACAACTGGTCGTATTTGGCACAGACATCCTGGGTGATAGATGCAGTACCGTCGATGGTAAGAGGACCAGGCCAGAAGTCATTATTCGTGTGGGCAGCCTGAATACTTGGTCCCTGTCCGTATTTATAAGCGGCGAGTTTCAGGTTGTTGTTCATATCGATACCCCCGATCCAGAGAGAAGTCGAGAACATGGATGTTTTCTTTGAACCTTTAGGGATTTCATAAGCTGCATTCTCGAGGAACCAACCGTTACCGTAAGAATACATCAGCGTCCTTACGTTATTTATATCGAGGAATTTATATGCCGAACCCGGGTTACAGCCGGCTGCTATATCTTTCAGTTGCGGGCCGCTTTTAGGGTGCAGAATTGGTTCTTTATCAGCTAATAGTACATTGGTAATCAGAGAAAAGCAAAGTGCAATCACTGAAACTCGAACTGTATTTTTCATGGGAAATGTATTTATTTTCATACGTCGCTTCTTTAACCTTTAATTACCTCGTATTAGAAATTAAACATTAACCCAAGTCTGATTGTACGCGGGTTGCTGTAATTATACGGGCTTGTCATATTTACAGTGTAGAGGTCCCTGTATGCCTGGGGTGATACTTGCTGGTTGATCACAGTCTGCCATTCGGGAGCTGTAAGAAAACCGTCGTCTTTGGGCGAACCTGTAGCAGGGTAAACATAGGTAACATTCTTTGTATTCAGGAGGTTGTTTATTTCAAGGTAAACATCCATGCTCCCCTGCTTTTTCTTGTTCAGCGCGAAATCAAATTCCTTGTCTATCCTGAGATTCAGGAGGAACTGCCAGGGTAAGCGTGCCCCGTTGATAGAGCCCTGTATTGGCCCCATCTGGCCGAATGGCAGGATAGTACTTGATTTGGTATAAGGTGTTCCTGAACCACCCGTAAGTGTAAGGTTCCCTCCGAAATTTGAAAGGAATTGAACGGGAGGTTTGCCTTTCTTTTTACGGTTTATTACAGGGCCGTTATAGTCCTTGCCTTTACCCCAGCGATAGTCAAGAGTGATGTTGAACTGGTGCCTGCGGTCAAAACTCAGGGGGTTCAGTGTACGGAGGTTAGGCTGGTCGGAACGGATGATACCTGAAGCTGCATCCGCATCTGAACCGGTACCTGTTGCAAACTGCAGGGTGTAATTGAACCTGATACGTGCATTGCCTGTGCGGCGCAGGTCATAGGTCAGGGTAAGGCCCTTTACGGTTCCGAAGTCAATGTTATTGTATGAATAATAGGTCTTTGGATAAGCGCCTGATAAGCGGTACTGCTGAATCTGGTTA